>JGI24695J34938_10000392_pt1 | contig 43117 bp, 36 predicted proteins | sample TergutCo191P3_FD_34938 | JGI IMG/M metagenome (IMG submission 34938)
GGTTTCACTAAAGCGTCACGCACGCTCGCGCCATATATAGGGGAGGAGATAATCATGGCAAAGTCAAATGACACAGAAAAAACAAGGGTCAATCCAAACGCTTCAAGCGAGGAAAAAACAAAGGCCCTGGAAGCGGCCCGGCTTCAGATTGAAAAACAGTTTGGCGCGGGATCATTAATTAAACTGGGAACGCATGACGCGGCTTCCGGTATCGAGGTGGTGCCTTCAGGCTCAATCCTTCTGGATGAAGCGCTGGGAATAGGCGGCTATCCGAGGGGACGTATTATCGAGATTTACGGCCCTGAATCATCGGGAAAAACCACTCTTGCGCTTCATGTAATTGCGGAAGCGCAAAAATTGGGCGGGAACGCGGCATTTATCGACGCTGAACATGCCTTAGACCCTGTTTACGCCAAAAACCTGGGGGTTAACATCGATGAGCTGTGGGTATCGCAGCCCGATAACGGTGAGCAGGCAATGGAAATCACGGAAAGCCTTGTGCGCTCAGGCGCGGTTGACGTAATCGTTGTAGACTCGGTCGCCGCTTTAACCCCGCAGTCAGAAATTGAAGGCGAAATGGGTGACGCTCAAATGGGAGCGCAGGCTCGCCTTATGAGCCAGGCTCTGCGAAAACTGACAGCTACTATCGGTAAGTCACGCACCATTCTCATCTTTATAAACCAAATCAGAATGAAGATCGGCGTATTTTTCGGCAACCCGGAAACTACAACAGGCGGAAATGCGCTTAAGTTTTATTCGTCTGTAAGGCTTGAAGTTCGTAAAACCGAGACAATCGAGGTCAGTAAGGACGCTGACGCGATTGGAAACAGAGTACGGGTAAAAGTTGTAAAAAACAAAGTCGCCCCTCCGTTTCGAAAAACTGAAATCGAGCTTATGTTCGGCAAAGGCATTTCCGCTATTGGAAGCCTTTTAGACTGCGCTGTCAAATACGAGATTATAAAAAAGAGCGGAGCGTGGTATTCATATAACGATGAAAAAATAGGGCAGGGCAAGGAAAACACAAAAGAATATCTTGAACAGCACCCTGATTTTTCTAAAGAGCTTGAGATTAAACTTAGAAAGCAAATCTTCCCGGGAAGAGAGTTCCCCGGCGCTAAAACGCAGGAAAAACCAGCTAAATCTGCTTCCAAAAGCGAGCAGGTAAAGCCTGAAAAACCTGCTAAGGAAGAGGAAAAAGAAGAGTAAAAGAATTTACCACGAACCACACAAACCCAACGAACTTGAGATCATTTAAACAAGAGTTCCGGTTCGAGTGGTTCGTGGTTAAAAATTCTCATCTTGTTCGCGGCTAAAAACTCTTCCTATGTAATTTAATTTTTGATATAATCATTTTAATGGAAGCAAGACCTGATCCGCGTAGCTTTAAACTCAGTGAATTTGAAGGACCCCTCGATCTTTTGCTGTATATGATCCGCAAAAACGAGATAAATATTTATGATATCCCCATTGCCCAGATAACAGAGCAGTATATCGATTATCTAAGAAGCGCGGATTCAATGGACCTTGAGGATCTTACAGGTTTTCACGCAATGGCGGCAATGCTTCTGTATATTAAAAGTAAGACTCTCCTTCCTGTCGAAATGGATGATGATTTTGGAGAAGATCCGAGAGCGGAGCTTGTAGACCGCCTTATTGAGTATCAGAAGTTTAAAAAACTTTCAGAGCTTATGGTGGAAAAAGAAAAAGAAAACGAGTGGATGATCGAGCGAAAAAGACTTCAGCATAATCTCCCTTTTACTGATGATGAAATGTGGGAAAAAGTCGATATCTGGGATCTTTTAAAAACATTTTCCTCTCTTACAGTTAATCTGCCTGCAGAGAGAATTATCGATCTGTACGAAGAAATAACCGTAAACGAAAAAACAACTCTCCTTTTTGAATTTTTTGAAAACAAGGGCGAATGCAGATTTACAGAACTTATTACGCGTTCAGGCGCTCTTGATGTTGTCTGCTCCTTTCTCGCTGTTCTTGAAGCCGCGAAAATGAGACTTATAGTCCTCTATCAAAACCGGATGTTTGGTGATATTCTTATACGACCAAGTCCTACTTACGCTTAATGGAGTTTGCACGTGAACGAAAATATAAAAAAAGAAACAGCTCTTGTCGAAGCGATTCTCTACATGGAAGGAGAGCCGATTGATGAAGGTGCAATCTCAAGAATCAGCGGTCTTTCCAAAGATATAGTAGACGCGGCTCTTGAAAACTTGAGCGAAAGATACACTTCTGTAGACTCAGGGCTTGAGCTTTCGCGTGTAGGCGGAGGCGTGGTAATTTCCGCAAAAAGGGAATTTTGGGATAACTTAAAAGAAAGATACGGCAAAAAAAACGAAGGAAAAATTTCCCGGGCTGCCATGGAAACGCTCGCCATTGTCGCCTATTCACAGCCTATAACCCGGGTAGAGATCGAAAAAATCCGCGGCGTGTCTGCGGACAATATGATTCGCCTGCTTTTGGAAAAAGGGCTTGTGCGTGAAGCCGGAAAAAAAGATATTCCCGGACGCCCTGTTCTTTACGGAACCACCAAAGAATTCCTAAAAATATTCAATCTTGAATCTATCGCCAATCTTCCAAAACTTGGTGAAACAGACATAGAAAAATTTGAACTTGAGGGAGAAAAATATTAGGCTGCAGGTTTATCTCTCTCACGCCGGAATCGCTTCAAGAAGAGCCGCAGAAGATATAATTTCATGCGGCAGGGTATCTGTAAACGGAAACATAATTACAACACAGGGAACAAAAGTAGAGGAGAGCGATGTAATTCTTCTTGACGGAAAACCTGTCAAACTCGAAAATAGAAAACTCTACTTTGCTTTAAATAAACCGCCTGGCTACATTTGCTCATCGAGCGATCCGCAGGGACGCCCGCTTGCTTTAGACCTTCTTCCAAATACAATTACAGAAAGGTTATACAATATTGGGCGCCTTGATTTTCAGTCGTGCGGGCTAATCTTTTTTACCAACGATGGAAAGTTCGCGAATAATCTTGGGCATCCAAGTAACGAGCTTGAAAAAGAATACATAGTAGAGGCGACTGGCGTAATTCAGGATGAAGTGGTGGACGCTTTTTTATCTGGAATAACAATCGAAGACATTTTTTACAAGGCAAAATCGGCGGAAAAAACCGGAAGAAAAAGTCTTCGTATTGTTCTTGTAGAAGGCAAAAACAGGGAAATAAGGAGAGTCTTTTCGCACTTTCATCTGCATCCCAGCCTGCTTCGAAGAGTACGCATAGGTACAGTGCTTCTTGGCAATCTTGCCCAAGGCGCCTCAAGACCTCTTTCTCAAGACGAAATAGAAGATCTTTTACCAATAATAGAACCTGCGGTTCTTTTACGAACCAACGTGAACTTATTATCTGATTTTTCTTAAAGTTCGTGATTGTTAGTGTGGTTCGTGGTTAAATAAAAGGAGGATTTTATGGTAATAGCAATAGACGGACCTGCAGGCTCAGGAAAAAGCACTATCGCCAATATGTTGGCTGATAAATTAAATTGCACATATATAAATTCTGGAAGGCTTTACAGAGCAATTACACTTGGCTGCATTAGGGAAAAAATCGATATGAACTCCTCAGAAAAAGTGATCGATTTTGCAAAGAATGTAAACATAAGATATGAGAAAAATGAGCTTTTCCTTAACGGCGAGGAAGTAAGCAAATTCCTTCACACAGATGAAATAGACAAGTATTCATCGCCGCTTTCCGCGATTGTCCCTGTAAGGCATATTGTAAACGATCTTGTGCGCTCGCTCGCTAAAGGACGCGATATTGTAGTGGAAGGGAGAGATATGACAACTGTTGTATTCCCGGATGCCGAGCACAGATTTTATCTGGACGCTTCCGCGGATTCAAGGGCAAAAAGGCGTTTTGAGCAGGGAACATCAAATTTGAGCCTTGAGGAGATAAAAAAGGCTATTTTAGCCAGGGACGAGATCGATAAAAATAAAGAGGAAGGCAGCTTAAAAATCGGCGCGCAAGTCCAATATTTGGACACAAGTGACTTGACCATTGTTCAAGTTTATGAGAAATTAATAGAGAGTATCAATTAACTTATAAGGAATGAAAATGGCAGAGAGGGAAGTGGGAACGGACAAAAGTCCGACGGACACTAGTCCGGCAAAAGACGGAGAAAGCATCCAAACACAATTACAGGAAGAATACCTCAAGTCTCTTGAGCAGCTTGAAGAAGGTCAGCTCATCGACGGTAAGGTAATCCAGGTTACCCAGGATCAGGTATTTATAGACGTAGGCTACAAATCCGAAGGAAAGATACCAATTCAGGAGTTTACCGAGATTCCAAATATCGGAGACTCTGTTTCTGTTATCCTTATCGCAAAGGAAAACAAATACGGAGAAGTTATTGTCTCCAAACAAAAAGCAGACGCCAAGCTCTTCTGGAAAAATCTCAGGCAGGCGTTTGCTGATAAAAAAGCTGTTGACGGAAAAGTCGAGAAACAGGTTAAAGGCGGTTTTGACGTAAACCTGGGAGCCGGAGTTCACGCGTTCCTTCCCGTTAGTCAGGCTGATGTTCAAAAACTCGACAAACCGGAAAAAATACTAGGCGCAAAAATTCAAGTATATGTTGAGCGTCTTTATTCTGACGGAAAAATTAATATTGTTGTAAACAGAAGAAAATACATGGAAGAAAATCTCGATAAAAAGAGAACAGACTTCTTTGAGAATACTCCTATTGGAACCGATGTTACAGGCAGTGTAAAGAGTTTTACATCTTTTGGAGCGTTTATTGATCTTGGCGGTTTTGACGGTCTTTTGCACATTAACGACATGAGCTGGGGACATGTTACCCGCCCAAAGGATTTTGTAAAAAAAGGTCAGGAAATAAAATTAAAAGTTATCAGGATTGACCGCCAGGAAAAAAGGATCAATCTTTCTTTAAAACACTATTCAGACGACCCGTGGGTTCATTTTGAAGAAAAATATCATGTAAACGATATCGTTAAGGGAAAGGTAACAAAACTTACAGACTTTGGAGCGTTTATAGAGCTTGAAGAAGGTATCGAAGGCCTTGCCCATATTTCTGAATTTTCATGGCTAAAAAAAGTGCAGAAACCTCAAGACATGTTAAAGACAGGCGATCTTGTCGAGTGTATGATTCTGGGCTACGATCTCCAGGCTGGCAGGGTTTCTTTGGGACTTAAGCAGGTTAAGGAAAATCCGTGGGAATCTATCGAGAAGAAATATCCTGTAGGAACGAGGGTCAGCCGTAAGGTAGTCAAGATTACAAACGCCGGAGCGTTCATCGAAATGGAAGAAGGCATCGACGGCTTCCTTCATTCTGATGATATGTCATGGACAAGAAAAGGCAAGAATTTCGGCTTTAACGTAGGACAGGAAATTGAGGTTATGGTAATCTCTCTTGATACAGAAAGCCGTAACATAAAACTTGGAATTAAACAGCTCTCGCAAGACCCCTGGAAAGATTTTAACGAAAATTACAAATCGGGATCTCCTGTAGAAGGCGAGATTGTTTCCATAACTGATTTTGGATTATTCCTGCGAATTCCGGGCGGAATAGAGGGGCTTATTCATAAATCAAACCTTACTGAAAACCGCGATGAAAATCCTGATGAGACTCTTAAAAAATTCAAGGTCGGTGACAAGGTAAAAGCGGTTGTTCTTGAAGTGCAAAGCGACAAGCAGAAGGTTGCTTTCTCTCTTCGTGATTATCAGAAGAAAGCGCAAAGGGACGAAATGTCACGTTATATGACAGGTGAGGAATCTTCCGATTCCACATATACTCTTGGAGCTATATTAAAATCCAAAAATTCGCAGTCAGATGAATCTTAGGATTTTTTAAGGCGCCTTTAGTATAAGGGACGGCAATGCTGTCAAAGATCGATGTAAATAAATTCCATACTCTGATCGAGATAAACGCTCTTATAAATTCCAATTACAAAGATATTCACAGTCTTTTGTCAAAGATAATGGAATCGGCAACCCGCCTTTCGGACGCTGAAGCTTCATGTCTTTTGCTTCTTGATAAAAAAGAAAATACTCTCAACTTTGAAGTAGCTCTTGGTTCCAAAGGCGCGGAAGTTCAAAAGTATACAATCAAAATTGGAGAAGGAATCGCAGGCTGGGTTGCGCAGAATAATAAATCAATAATTGTAAATGATGTACAAAATGATAAAAGGCATTTAAGTGTCATAGGCGAAGAAATAAATTATAAATCAAAAACCATAATGGCAGTTCCGATGAGGGTAAAGGATGACTGCATCGGTGTGCTTGAAGTAATCAATAAAAAGGATGAAGACGGATTTTCTCAGGATGATCTTGAATGGCTTGAGATATTCGCAAATCAAGCCGCTTTAGCGATTATTAACGTAAAAAACATGGAAGAAGCGCGAAGCGAAATACAAACATTGCAGGACAGGCTTCAAACAGACCAATATCATACAATAATTACTAAAAGTCCGGCTATCCTGGAAAAGATGGAAATAATTGAAAAAGTTTCAAAAACTGATTCATCCGTTTTACTTTTGGGAGAGAGCGGAGTAGGGAAAGAATTATTTGCTGAGCAGATACATATAAAAAGCCCTCGAAGTAAAGCTGCGTTTATAAGGGTTAACTGCGCGGCAATCCCTGAGGGTCTTTTGGAAAGTGAGCTTTTCGGACATGTAAAAGGCGCGTTTACAAACGCCATTTCCGCGAGGAAAGGACGGTTTGAAATGGCTGACGGCGGAACAATCTTTTTGGACGAAATCGGCGATTTACCTGTTTCTTTGCAGGCAAAAATCCTTCGCGTAATACAGGAAAGAAAATTTGAAAAAGTAGGTTCTGACATTACAATTACTGTTAATGTGCGCATTATAGCTGCTACCAATAAAGACCTTGAAGATCTGGTCGCAAAAAATGAATTCAGGCAGGACTTATATTATCGTTTAAATGTGTTTCCGGTATTTATTCCGCCTCTTAGAAAGCGCCCGGAAGATATCCCGGAGCTCGCGCATTTTTTCCTTAAAAATTTTATGAGGGAAACCAAAAAGCAGTTCGACGGGTTTTCCGCAGATGCTCTTGATGCCATGCTATCCTATTCATGGCCCGGTAATGTGCGCGAGCTTCAAAACTGCATAGAAAGAGCCTGTGTTATAGGCAGGAATAAATGGATTGGCCGCGATGATCTTTTTTTAAAGTTAAAACCAGGCGAATCACAGAGCGAAGGGGAGGTAATAGAGCGAAATTTGAAAAATGCGGTAAATGTATTTAAAACCAACTTTATTTTTAAGGTTTTGGAAGAGAACGACTGGAATCAGACAGAGGCCGCCAGGGCACTTGTCATACAGCGCACTTATTTGTCAAGATTAATAAAAGAACTAAATATAACACCCAAGGAGTAAGAATGCAGACTACAAATGAAAAGATGAACATTGGGGATAAAATCGCGGATTTTGTCCAGCAGAACAGAAAGGGGATATTCATATCATTCTCTTTGCTTGTTCTCGCTTTTATAGGATTGATTGCTTATTTTTACATCAGCGATTCAATTAACAAGAAGGCAATTGCCGGGTTTGAAGACCTCAATACCAGGTTTATGGAACTTGGCAATGATATAAGCGAAGGGCTTGCTTCAGACGAGGTCGAGAATTTACTTTCTGACCTTACTGAATTTACCAATAAAAATAAAAATGGTATTGCCGCAAGCATGGCATGGTCATTAATCGGAACCATTTATATCGAGAGAAAAGAATGGATTTTTGCGCAGGATGCGTGGCTTAATTCCGCAAGGACGGGAGATAAGACATTTATGGGACCTATCGCTTTATTTCAGGCTGCCGCGATAAATGAAGAGATAGGGAAAATAGAAAGAGCAATTGAGCTTTACACTGAATGCGTAAACCATAAGTTTGAATTTCCTGCGGCAGCGCGGGCTCAGATGTCAATAGGCAGACTCTATGAAGAGATTGGGGATTATGATTCTGCAAAAGAAGCATTCCGCGCAGTAATGATAAACTGGAAAGATCTGCCGGATTGGCAGAACCTTGCGCGAAGCAGGATTATTGCTATAGATTCAAGATGAAACTGACATTCTCTGCATTTATTCTTATTATTATAATTTCCATAGTATCATGCGGAATAGATGAGTTTAAGCATATTCCGCAGATACCTCCCGGGGATGTCCGGTTGGAACTTAATACAAATGCAGAAATAACTATTAATCCTCAGGATTTTGTTGACGCGACAGGTTTTACAATTTTTTATAAAATATATTTTAGCTCAGAAATTTCAGTTTTTACAGATACAAGAACGCTAATCACCGCTCTAAATAATGATTACAACGCCCTTGATTCCTTTACTGATCCTGCGGCGACTACAACCCTTATTTCATCAAATACGTTTTCCAACCGCGGCTTTTATGAAATAAACAATACAATCGGAAGTAATACTCAGCAAATAGCTATTACTTTTCCGGAAGTACCGGCACTTATTCCTTTCATTGAAATTGACGGTAATTTGGAAAATTTGGAAAGATCCTCAAAATTAAATCTTCCGAATTTTCCTCAAGGCCAGAGATATTTTAGAAATACAGACGAGTTAAACATTACCGGAAATGAATCAATTAATAATGCCGATGTTGCCGCAGGGGGCAATAGCGCAAATGCAACAAATCATGCTTTTACTTTAATGTATATCTCAGCTTACGGTACAGAAAATTTTAGAAGAGTATTCGGGAAACCGACTTTAATAGGCGTTTTAAAACTCACAAATATTAGATAGAGCCTGAAGAAGGAAGGCTGGGATTCTCCAAAACATCTTTGAGAATGTACAGCTTTTGCCTATTAATTTTACTATTCATAATGTATATTCTGTCTACCTGCGAATATTATATGAAAAGCGTTATAATTCTTACATGTTTAGGCTTTATCCATAAAGGAACCTAAAGACATCAAAATACGAAGCCCATTTATCATCTGTGCCGCAAATATTTCGTGCTAAAGTCTCTTTTCTTTTTAAATAAAATAATGAAGATAAATCATTTTCAAGGCGGCTTTGCCTGTATGCTTTTTCCTGTTTTGACTCTATAAAATCAGTTCCATTTGCGCCTTCGTATGAAAAGCCCCATAAAAGCGACGACAAGGAATGTTTTTTTTGTCCGCCTTTAATACAGAAACATTCAGCCGTATTAATAATTATTCCATCAGGTAATGAATTATTTAAATTCTTAATAAAGCTGTCTGTATTAATTTCTGACGGAAAATCAACTGATGCATATTCATTTAAAGCGGTTATTCCTGTTGACAAAGGAGACGCAAATTCCATCTTTGCAAGCGGGTTATACCCTTGAGTATAAATTACTGAAATACCGGCTCTTCTTAATGACATAGAGAAAATCTCTATTAGGCTTAAATGCCCGTGAAAGACAGCGCTTCCTTCTTTACTAAAAGAAAAAATTACTCTAAAAACCGCAGGATCACAGGGTTTATCCTTGTTGTTAACCTTATCATTATCATGGTTAACATTATGAGGACTTTTCTCTTCATGAGGGTTATTATTTTCATCCTGTTTTAGCGGGGAAGCGCATGCTTTGTTTGCTGCTAGATACTCTTTACTGCAAACCCCGCAAAAACCGCATTTTTCTTTACAGGACGCAGTGCGCGTAAAACTGTCTGATTTTTTATTTTCCTGGTTTACATATTCTTTTGTTACGCAGGAATCAATCTCTTCCCATGGAAACGGAGTAATAGTCCCCGAGAATATTGCATCAACATGATTGGAGTTTCTTTCCAGTATAGATTGCCATATATCCCTGTTTATAAATTCGCTCCATGGGTCAAGCCTTGAGCCACCCTTCCAGGCTTCTTCGCAAAAAAGCCCTGCTCTTTCATCTCCCCTGCTTAGAAGTCCCTCAATTTTAGATATTAAAGAATCCGAGACGCTTACCTTATGTCCAAGAGGTTTTAATTTTGAACGTATGAATGATAATTTCCTTTCCGCTTCGCGGCTTTCCATCTGCATTGAGCTTTGAAACGGAGTATGAGGTTTTGGTATAAAAATTCCAACATTAATATTAAAATGCGTACGGGTTCTCCTGCCGACATCCATAATAAATTCAATGATTTCCTCTTCTTCGTTGTTGTTATTTAAAGTTACAAGACCTATCATAAAATAAAATTTGGCGCCTTTCCATCCGCTCTTTCTTGCTTCCTCTATAATGGAGACGACAGAGTCACGTGATACTTCTTTATTAATCGCAAACTGCCACGCCTCCCTGGGCGTCTCTACAGCGAATGTTAAACCGCTTTTTCTTGTAAGAGATATTTTATTAAGAATAGAAAGAGAGAAACTTGAAACTTTTAAAGAAGGAAGCTGAAAAGAAACATGCTTTTTAGAAAAAACTTTATTTAGATTATCTATAAGCTCATCTACGCCGTCGTAATCGCCTGAAGATAAAGAAGAAAGGCTTATTTCCTGCCAGCCGCCTTTGGTAACAAATTCATTTACTTCATCTTTTATCGTTTTTATATCTTTTTGCCTTGCAGGTCTGTACCAAAACCCGGCATGGCAAAACCTGCAGCCATTTGGGCAGCCGCGCATTATTTCTACAGCGCCATGGTGCTGAATAATTTTCATGCTTGGTATAGGAAAAACGGGAGCCGGATTTTTTTTAAAAGCAAAATCAAAATCGACAGCTCTTTTTGCTTTCTTCCCGTCTTTAACCCAGACGCTATGATGCTGGGAGATTTCTTCCAAAAGTTTAGCCCTTCCCTTCCCTTCTTCTTTTAATTTAGCAAGTCTCGCCGCAAGATCAAAAAAACCGGCTTCGGCTTCTCCTATCCAAAACGCGTCAATAAAAGGCGAATATGGCAGCGGATTTGATACAGCAGGTCCTCCGGCGATTATAACAGGAAATTCGTCTTTTTCATTTTTATTTCTTTCATCACAATGAAGAGGAATTCCGCAGATATCAAGCATTGTTAATATTCCGTTTAAGCCAAGTTCATAACCTATGGTAAACATAAGTAAATCCGTATTACAAAGACTTATGCCTGTATCAAGACCGTAAAGCGGAATATTTTTTTCACGTAACAATTTTTCAAAATCAGGAGCCGGAGCAAAAGCTCTGTCGCACAAAACGCCGTTAATGGCGTTCATTCTGTTATATATTATCCGTAAAGCCTGATTACCCATTCCAATCTCATACAAATCAGGAAATGCGATTACGGATTTTAGACGGATTAATTCGCGTGTTTCTTCTTTCTTTTTGGCGAGGCTTCCAAACTCACCGCCTGTGTAACGCCCCGGTTTGTCTATTGTAAGAAGCGCGGCGCCTAAATCTTTATGCGGATCTATACGGGAAAAGGAAGATGTCAACGGTTATACCTTCTGACATAAATGCTTAATACAAGCCCAATTCCAATCATCGATGTCAACACAGCCGATCCTCCGTATGACATAAATAAAAGCGGAAGACCTGTTATGGGCATAATTCCCATTGTCATGCCGACATTTATAATAAAGTGAAAAAAATACATTCCGGAAAGTCCTGCGCAGATATATTTTGCGAAAGAGTCTGTAACAGTTTTCATTGTAAAAAGCAGGCGGTTACAAATAAGCATATAAAGCGAAAATACAAATAATCCTCCAAGAAAACCTGATTCTTCCGAAAAAATGGAAAAAATAAAGTCCGTGCTTTGTTCAGGCAAAAACCTGTAATGGCTTTGAGTTCCCTGTAAATACCCTTGCCCTGTAAAACCTCCGGCGCCTATCGCCGTAACAGACTGAATTATATTCCAGCCGGCTCCGCGCGGATCAACATTTGGATCCAAAAAAACAATAAGGCGCATTAATTGATATTCCTTTAATACAATGCGCGCGGCGTAGGAAGCTCCGATAGAAAATATTATTATCGCGGATATATACACAAGCCAGAAGAAATATCTCTTTTTAAATTTTATATAGCCAAACAGTGCAATTGCCGCAATAATAAGAAAGAAAAGAATTGTCAATATAACAATATTGGAATTTGTAATAATTGCCATTATCGGAATATTTTTTTTAAGAATAAAAGACTGCCAGAGCGGAAGAACCAATAATATTCCTGTAAGCGCGATACATGATACAATAAAAGTCACATAACGCATGGCAATTCCTGACATGAAAAGCATTGTTAACAAAATCGCAATGTAAACAAGCGCTGTTCCAAGGTCAGGCTGAAGAAGAACAATACCCATCGGAATAAATACAATGATACAGCTGATAATAAACCGCGAAAGCGCTTCTTTGTTTCTTTCCGTGTCGGCAAGAAAGCGCGCAAGAAGAATGATAACTGATATCTTTACAAATTCCGACATCTGTATTCCAAAAGAGCCGATTCTAAGCCAGCGCGCAGCGTTATAGATGACATGTCCGAAAAATAATGTGTATATAAGAGGCAAAAGAGAAATTACATAAATATAGATTGAAAAATTATAAAACCTTCTGTAATTAATTAATGAAAGCGCAATTGCGGCGAGTAATCCTGCGGCTGCCCAGACAATCTGTTTTCCGTATTCTCTGGAAACCAGAACGCCGTCAGAATTAACTCCTGATGAATAAATAAAAAGTATACCCAAGACCAAAAGAATCATAACAGGCAAAAGGAGTAAATAATCAATACTTAAAACTTCTTTAATTTTTACCATGTTTTCTCCGTTATATTATCTTATATACCGTATCTGAATCCCAAAGATCTTATAGCGTCCTCATAACGCTGATTCGCGAAATACCCCTGAAAAATAATGGCTGCGGCTATGGTTGGGCTGGATATCTGATAAGTGGAAGATTCAAAAATGACAGAAACTGCAATTTTATCATCGGGGTTTGTAGAGTTAAACGGAGCGTAAGCTGTAAACCATAAATGCCAGCGATCATCTAGACCTATCTGAGCGGTTCCTGTTTTTCCGGCAATCTGAACTGGAATTGATCTGGAATCAAGAAGACGCGCTGTTCCGCTTGAGATAACAGATCTCATATCCTGTCTTACAGATTCAAAAACAGAAGGAGGCAGATCGCTTTCGTGCAAAAGCTCAGGCGCCATAACTTTTTCTATTGCCTGCGAAACAGGATCGCGTACTTCTTTTAGNACATGCGGTTTATATATTTTGCCGTTGTTTACAATCATGCTGATCATATTGCACATTTGAAGAGGTGTTACAAGCGTATACCCCTGCCCTATTGACATATTCATAGTGTCACCTAACTGCCATTTTTCATGGAAACGTCTTTCTTTCCATATAGGTGTTGGAACAAACCCGGGTATTTCATTCGGAAGATCAATTTCTGTAAGTTTTCCGTAGCCGTAATCTGTCGCGTAATTAACGATTCTTTCCGCATTTACATTATCTCTGCCGACTGTCATGTAATAAATATTGCATGATTCGCTTAAAGCGCCTCTTAAATTAAGTCTTCCGTGTCCCCACCTTCTTTCATGACAATGCCACGGACGACCGCCGTAATTTATTACGCCGCGGCATGTAATCTGATGCTCGGGAGAAATAATATTTTCCGCGTAGATGGATGTAGACATTATTATTTTAAAAGTAGACGCCGGGGGATAACTTGACTGAATCGCGCGGTTTAAAAGAGGTTTTGCGGGGTCATCAAGAAGAGCCCTAAATTCAGAGCTAAGACCATCTGTAAAAATATTGGGATCATACCAGGGGTAGGAAACCATTGCGAGTATTTCGCCTGTAGCCGGCTTCATTACAATTGCTGTCCCTATTCTTTCTCCAATTGTTTTTTCGACAAGAGTTTGAATCCTTGTATCAATTGTTAAAACAAGATTTCTGCCCATTTCCGGAGGAACTCTTATTACGCTTTCCCTTCCAGCGATACGCCTTCCCCTTACATCGACAGTTCTGGTTTCCCAGCCTTGTTTTCCCCTTAAAAGTTCATCATATTGTCTTTCTACCCCTGATTTGCCTATCATGTCTCCCTGCTGATAGCCAAGGTTATAAAGGGTAGTAAGCTCGTCGCGTGTAATGTCGCCAACATAACCCAAAATATGCGAAAGACTTTTTACATCGACATAATTTCGCATTGATTTTATATACCATGAAATACCGGGAAGCGTGTTTTTTCTTTCTGCCAGAGCCGCGATGTTGGGAAAAGGTACGTTAGACGCAATTTCAAGCGGCTGATAAAGCTGTAAATACTGGCTCGGAAGCCTTGCTTTAATATCATCTGCGGAAATATTAAGAATATCGGAAACTGAATCCAAAAGCTGATCCATTCTGCCCCTTGGTACTTCAGCGGGAGTTAACGTGACGGCAAATGTATCCCTGTTTATAACAAGCGGGTCTGTAAAGTTTCTGTCGTAAATTTCACCTCTTTGGGTTGGAATGGAAAAAGTCCTTCTTGAAATATCCTGCGCGCGCATACGGTGTATATCGCCCGAAAGAATTTGCATGCTGAAAAGTCTTGCGGCATAAACAAGAAATATTAATACCATAATGACTCTGAATACTGTTATTCTAAATCCATGATCAATTTGCATATTATCCGCGCCCTGCAATAATCGGTTTAAAATTCTTTAAAAGTAAAAATAAAAAAGGAGCGCAAAGAGCGTTAAGTCCAAGCTCAATCCAGAAAACCGATGAGGTAAATGAATAAATCGGAACGGATGCTCCCACTACCAGATTTAATACAAGTCTTAAAAGAGCCTGCACAATGGTAGCAAGAGTGCATAAAATTACAGGCATAAAGAATAAATCCAAAAATAATGCGCCTTTAAAAATGCCTGCAAGCGCTCCTGTAACTGTTTTTATAAAGGTGTGCATGCCAAGCGGAGCCGCCGAAAAAAAATCAAGAAGAAGTCCTGTAAAAAATCCTGAAACTTGCCCTGTCATGGTACCGTTAACATACGCCGAAAAAACTACAATACATAAAACTAAATCCGGCTTTACTTTTAAAAAAGGAATGTAATCAAGAACAGTAGATTGCAATATACCGGCTGCCGTTCCGAAAATTACAGTCCAAACAATGCTTCTAATCATGGCGTTTCCTCATTTTCTTCCGATTCAATTACAAATACATATTCAAGCCTTGAAAAATCGATCATAGGAATTACTTCGATTTCGAGAGTTGTTCCGTATTCAAGGGTGTTAACGCCGTTAACCCGTCCTATATTTATTTCCGCNGGGAAAACCCCTCCCATGCCGCTNGTGATTACTATATCGCCGATATTTATTTCTTCTCTTGCGCGGCGGGGAACAAAACGCATTANAAGAGATGTTTCCGTGTTTCCCTGTCCTTCTACAATACCTTCAAAACGCGATAAAGAAAGACGCGAGGAAACCTGCGAGTTAATGTCAAAAATCGGCATTACAAGACTTTCAAAAATTCCGGTTTGAACAACCTTGCCTACAAGAGCCTGGGTTCCGTTCTGCCAGGCTACAACGGACATGTTATTCGAAACTCCTGAAAAACTGCCTTTGTTGATTACTATTGCGGAAAAAAGATTATCAGGGTCTCTCCCGGAAATCTGCGCCGGGATTCTTCTGTAACGAAGAGACCTCGCAAAATCAAGCTGTTCCCTTAAGCGAATATTTTCCTGATGAATTTCCGCGTTGCTTCTTTCCATTTCTTCAAAACGATCAAGCTGACGCAAAAGGTCAGCGTGTTCTCTTCTTAAATTTGAAAGCTCGCTTATGCTAAGAACTGTTCTTGAAATAAAAGACGAAACTTCGTAAATGCCGCCTCTAATTCCGGANAAAAAGGAAAGACCNGCGTTCTTTACTCCAAATATAAAATTACTTGATGAAAGTAGAAGTAAAACCGTGGAAATAATTATTAAAATAACAAATACAAAAACAGACGTATTTATTTGAGCGCCCGGACTTCTTCCTCTTCTACGAACAATATTAAATAATCCGCGGCTCATAAATTAACCGTTCAATCTGTCATAAATATTCTTGGTAAGGTCCGCGCCCTTTATATAATCAAAATATTTCCCCGCTCCAAGCGCTACGCAGAGTTCAGGCTGCTCTGCGATAATTGCAGGTACTCCGGTTTCTTTTTGAATAAGTTTATCAAGCCCTTTTAAAAGAGAGCCTCCTCCTGTCATTACAATTCCGCGATCTACAATATCAGCTGCAAGTTCAGGAGGTGTTTTTCCAAGGACAGTTTTTATTTCGTCAATAATCTGCGTAATAGGATCGCGCAAAGCCTCTCTTACTTCTACAGAATCAATCTCAAGTCTTCTTGGAAGACCTGTAATTGCGTCATTTCCCTTAACTTCCATTTTATCAATCATCCTGTCCGGGGAAGCGTTTCCTATTTCAATTTTTAATCTTTCAGCCATCTGTTCGCCGATTATAAGATTATGAACGCTTCTTATATGTTTAATAATGGAATCGTCAAATTCATCGCCGCCTATGCGGATAGCACTTGTAACAACCATGCCGCCGAGAGAAATAACAGATATCTCCGTTGTGCCGCCGCCTATATCCAAAATCATGTGTCCTGCAGGCTCTCTGATTGGTATATCAGCTCCAATAGCGGCAGCAAGACTTTCCTCGATTACTCGGACTTCTCTTGCTCCCGATTTATACGCGCTTTCTTCTACGGCACGTCTTTCAACTTCGGTAATACATGAAGGAACGCCGATTACCATTCTTGGTTTTACAAATCTATATCTTGGAAATACGCGATCTATAAAACAGCGTATCATTTTTTCGGTTGATTCTATGTCGGCTATAACGCCGTCGCGCATAGGTCTTATCGCGATAATATTTTCCGGTGTTTTCCAGAGCATTCTTTTCGCGTCGGCGCCGACTGCGACAATTCTTTTTGTACCGCGTTCAACCGCTACAACGGACGGTTCGTTAAGCACAATTCCCTTGCCTTTTATATAGATTAGCGTATTGCATGTCCCCAAATCAATTCCAAAGTCAGATGATAAATTCCCAAACATTTTTTTCTCCTTTATATACTAAGACGCGCTCTTGCTCCGGCATGAGATGGATCCTGTCTGTATGCCATTCTCCATTCCGAACGCGCCCTTGTTGTATCGCCTTTTAAGTTATACAATTCTCCCAGTTGGAAGCGCACTTCCGCGTTTTCCCCTGATGTTTCAAGTATTTTTAAATACTGTTCCTGCGCATAATCATATTCATCCTGATTCCTGTAAATTTCAGCTAACAAAAGACGCGCGGTAACTATTGATCTTGAATCAGGAGATGTTTCTATGCATCTTTGAAGATATCCAAACGCGATTGCGTAATCGTGCATTGCCATGTATGATCTTGCAATTGATAATAAAAGATTATCAGACGCGGGTTTTCCCGGAACAAGAGCTCTTGCAAAAGCCGCTACGCTGTTTCTGTAATCGCCGTACGCAGCGTATGCCAGCCCTAAAAATTCAGGAATATCCTGCGCGTCATAACCAAGTCTTGCGGCGGCTTCAAGATATTTAACGGCAAGATCTGCGTATTCCGCGCCTTTATATCCATAAGCTTTTCCAAGAACATAAAAAACTCTTCCGTCTTTTAACGATTCTCTTTGCATTATGGCTTTTCTAAGTGAAAAAATACATTCGTTAATAAAATTCAGCGTGCTTTGATTATTTATCTGAGAAATTCCCATTTGATACGCGGAAAATCCATTTATTGTCAGTAAAAAATAATCAACAGGTTTAGCCGAAAGCGCGTTTTTACTGATTTCGTATGCTTGTTCATAATTTTCATCATTCCAGACACGTAAAAGTGTCCTTCTTTCGTTTCTTATATTGCTCCTGACCTGAGATATCATAAATACCGATACAATGACTGCCAAAATAGAGAAAAAAATGATCCCAAAGGTGCGAATTCTTTTGAGATGATATATATGACGTCCATAACTGGACCAGGTTTTATTGTTTAACATAGCTCTACAAGACGAATTCTATAGAAAATTAATGAAAGTGTCAATTATTTATGGTGATTTTATAAAAAAAAGCGATGAACCATAAGCCGGGTTCTGTTTTAATTGCTGCCATCTGTCTAGGACATCCATTTTTGGCTGTCTTTAGCAGTCTACCCGCGCTTTACCGGCGGGCAGCCGGCGTCTGACCACTAAAGCACTGAAAAACAAACTGTGTTTGCTCACAATACTTTAGCGGTCAGACCGCGCATATTTGACTTTGCTGCTGATAAGGCTTGCCTTTCCGGCTGTATTACTAGAGCCGAGGTGGGCTCTTACCCCGCCTTTTCACCCTTACCTAACCTGACCACTAAAAATACTATTGAATAATCACATGTTAAATATTAAGCATTCTTAGTGGTCAAGTCAGGCGGTTTATTTTCTGTGGCGCTGTCTGTCTCCGGTTTCCCAAAGCCCGGGCGTTACCCGGTATCATGCCCTGCGCAGCCCGGACTTTCCTCCCCTTACTAACGTTTTAGCGTTACGCTAAAGCGTTATAAAAAGCGGCAGCCTGGTTCATCGCTAATAATTACTCTTCGGAATCAATATTGACGATTTCTTCTTCTTCGTCCTCATCATCATATTCTTCATCTTCCATTTCGTCAAGATCGGATAACGCTCCCGTATCTTCAGTATTGAAATAATCCTCTTCGCCTTCCGCGGATTCTTCAAAATACAGAATACGTGAACAATAAGGACAGAAGATAAAATCGTCTCCTATACGGACTTCATTCGCGAACTGAACGGGAAGAATCATGTGACAGCCCATACAGACATTTCTGCTGATGGCTACAATTCCCTTTCCTTCCTTGTTCTTGATGATTCTCTCGAATTTAAACACAACTTCAGTGTCAAGATTTTCCGTTAACTTACTTTCTTTCTTTTTTAATACGTCAATCTGTTTTTGCTTCTCGCTGATTTCAGCTTCAATTTTTTTTCTGCGATCTTCAAGGTCTTTTTCCTGACTGTCAATTAAAGAAGTCTGCTGTTTTATCTGTTCGTCAAGTTCACTGAGGATTCTTTCCCTCTGCTGTAAATCCTTGCGGTACTGCTGTTCTTTTTCAAAAGCGTCTTTGATTTCCTTGTCAAGCGCTTCGTATTCCCTTTGGGTGCTTACGCTATCCATGTTTTTTTCGGATTTCTCCCTCAGCATTTCTGCTTCCGCAAGTTTATTTCTAAAATCAACTTCTTCAGATTTAATTTTCTCGTATTCTGAATTTTTATCGATAAACTTTTTCTTTAACGTGCTTAAAAGTTCTTCCTGAGTTCCCAAAAGTTTTGGTATTTCCTGAATACTTTTTTCAAGACCGATCTTTTCGTAAATGATTTCCTGTAATGATCGTAATTTGTCCAGTTCGTCGTTAGTTACCATATTCTCAATCCCTCCTCATAGTTTTAAAACCTGACTTCTTTATATATAAAAAACTTAATGGTCTAAATAATCTTTTAGCCTGCGGCTTCTTTTAGGATGTCTAAGGCGGCGCAAAGCCTTTGCCTCTATCTGTCTTATTCTTTCGCGTGTTACGTTAAAATAAAGACCAACTTCTTCCAAGGTAAGAGAATATCCGTCATCAAGCCCGAAACGCATCTTTAATACTTCCTGTTCCCTTGCAGGAAGCGTAGAAAGAACTCCTCCAAGCTGTTCCTGAAGGACTTTAAAAGCGGTTTGATTCGCCGGGTTTTCCACATCCTTGTCTTCGATAAAATCACCTAACAGAGAATCTTCTTCTTCGCCTATAGGCGTCTCAAGACTTATGGGTTCTCTTGCCACATTCTTTACGGATTTTACACGCAGCGCTGTCCAGCCTAGTTTTTCCGCTATTTCTTCGTCTGTAGGCTCTCTTCCCAATGCCTGTAAAAGCTGCCTGGATTCGCGCACAACCTTGTTTATCTGTTCAATCATGTGCACAGGAACCCTGATTGTCCTTGCCTGATCCGAAATTGAGCGCGTAATTGCCTGTCTTATCCACCATGTAGCGTAAGTGGAAAATTTAAACCCTTTTTGATATTCAAATTTTTCTACGGCTTTTATAAGACCTATATTTCCTTCCTGCACAAGATCAAAGAAATGAAGACCTCTGTTTGTGTATTTCTTGGCTATAGACACAACAAGGCGAAGATTTGCCCTTATTAATTTATCCTTGGCGTTTTTCATCATTACACGGCCGTGATAAATTTCGCTTGCCATCTGATTAATATTTTCTATAGGCTCTTCAAACTCTACTTCCATGGCTTTTAGTTTTTTTTCTGTTACCTGTACAAGTCTTATCTTTTCTTTTATCTCATCAGAGGAAAGCCCAAGCTCGCTTTCAAGTTTTTCCCTTTCTTCCTTGATTGTAAGGTATCTTCCGAGCGTTCTAAGCTCTTTTAAAGANGCTACTTTTAAATGTTTTTCCAGGCGTTCCTGCTCTTTTATGTAGCGTTTAATTTTTCTTGAAGCGATAATAAACTTGTCNGAGAAAATTTGAATCTCATCCTGGTGTATTTGAGTNTTTTTTACAGCTTTCATTATGCGCTTTCTTATATTGGAGCAGTCCTTGTCTTCTTTGTAATCCATNTCTTTTGCGATAAGCTGTTTTTTATTTTCCATGTAATTTTTTAAATCAATCTGAATTATTTTAAGAGTATCTTTGTAAAATTGATTTAGTCTTCGATACTCTGTCATGTGTTCTGTAATTTCTTTTTTGGATAAATTAAGCTCGCGTATATCTTTTTTGGAAAAAGCCTTTTGGGCAATGTTGTATAACTCCGGTATTATCATTCCTGATCTTTTAATCACGTTCTTTACAATGTTTTCGCCTTCTTCCATTTGTTTTGAAAGAATTATTTCCTGTTCCGCGGTTAAAAGATGTTCTCTTCCTATTTCGCGCAGGTATAAACGTATAGGATCGTCCACAAGGGATGATTCCTTGTCTGATCCTGTTGCGGCTCTTTTTTTATTTTGTTCCTGATCTTTTCTTGAATCCGGCTCATCATCGTCCGAAGCGCTGTCTTCTTCCACAAGCTGGACATGATTCGCCTCCAAAAGCGCCAGTACCTGCTCTATCTTGTCTGAGTTTGTTATATGCTCGGGAAGGAAGTCTGAAAGTTCTTCGTACGAAAGCGTTCTTTTTACTTTCGCGTACTCAAGTAATTTTGTAATCGCAGGATCATAAACTCCTGTTTCGTTGTCGATTAATGCTGAAACAGCTTTTGCCTGTTCATCTTCGCTTTGCGTATTAATGTATTTTTTATGAACAGGTTTACTGTAAAAATGTTTTATAAGCGGCTGTGCTTTTTTGCGCTTTAATCCGAAAAATCGCAGCATTAATTACCTACCCTCCAGCTTTCTAATTTGGCAGTCTATATGTTTCTTTTCAGCCAGTAATTCGTCGATGTTGACAACATCATCATTTTTTCTTTCGCTCTCGCGCATTTGAGAGTTTATTTCGGTTAATCTTTTTTCCAGTTTTTTCTTTCTAATTTTGTTAATCCCTTCTTCCATGAATCTGCGCGAATCGCCTTTGAACTCTCCTGATGTCCCCCTGTCTGCGACATAGAGCCGCAAAGATTCATCTTTTATTCTAGCAAGCAGTAAATCAATGCCGCTCTCGTCATGCTTAAAACACTCTTCCATTGAGATGAAGAGCTCTTTTGCAGCAGGATCATCAATATCTTTTATTTCCAGGGCGTTTCTAAAATCAGGATAAAGTTCCATGTTAAGCGCGACACACGCAAGAAGACGAAGATCGTCATTGCTGTGAACATGCAGTCTGGAATCCGCATCCTGTTTGTCCTGATTTTTACCGGAAAAACCTCCTGACTTCCACTGTGAATAATCCTTCTGAACAGCAATCCGCTCAATTTTAAAAATATCCGAAAGCCGCGTGATATAATCACTGCGGTCAACCTCGGATTCCAGCGCGTCCAGATAAGGAAACATAAACCCTGCCGCTTTTTTTATATCAGCCGATTCGGTAAATATTAACTTGCTCTGTAAAATAAGGTATTCAAAATCATTTATAATGAATTTTAAAATGTTTTTCAATAGATTGGGACCTGTTTTTTGCAAAATATCTGCAGGATCTTTGAATTTTTCTGTATTTTCACCGGGAAACTCCTGCTTTAGCCCTTCCTGTATGTCCAAAAGAGCGCAAGGAAGTCCGTTTTTCCGGCAGGTAATAATTGCCTTGTATGCGGCTTTGCGGCCGGCATCGTCATTATCAAAAATAAGTATTACTTTTTCAGCCCAGCGCCTGAGCCAGAGCGCCTGTTCGTCTGTAAATGCCGTCCCCAAAGGAGCTACAGAGTTTGTTACACCCGCCTGATGCAGCGCCAAAACGTCCATATATCCTTCGGCAAGATAGACGGTTTTACTCTGCCTCATCTCCTGCTTCGCAAGATCAATAGCGAAAAGAGTCTGCCCTTTTTTATATATTTCTGTCTCAGGAGAGTTAATATACTTGGGCGGTTCTCTTCCGTCGGATTGAAGAACGCCCGGAAGCGCTCTCCCTCCGAACGCCGCGATTCTTCCCTGTCTGTCCGCAATTGGAAAAATCAGCCGAGCGGAAAACAGCGGTATCGTTTTATAATTTGCGGAAAACAATCCTGACTTTGCGAGAAAATCATCTGAATAGCCTTTTTGTTTTAAAAATTTATGCAGAAAGTCCCTGTCAGACGGAGCGTAACCCAGTTTAAAACTTTTTATCATCTCATCTGAAAAACCTCTCGCGAGTATGTAGTTTAACGCGTTTTGTCCTTCCGGTTTTTCAAGTAAAAAATGCTGAAATGTAACTGTCATGCGTCTGTATAGTTCATAAAGCTCTTCTTTTATCGAATTATCTTCATGCTCTTCGTTTGAGCCGCCTTCTTCATAAATAATTTCTATTCCTGTTTTTTTCGCAAGGGTTTTGATCGCTTCAGGATATGTTAATTTATCCATCTCCATCACAAAACTTATTACACTTCCGCCTTTATTGCAGCCAAAACAGTGATACATTTTTAAATCAGGATCAACTTTAAAGGAAGGCGTTTTTTCCTGTCCTCCGCCGTGAAAAGGGCATCTTCCCCAAAAACGTCCGCTTTTTTTTTCGAGACGTACATAATCGCCAACGACAGAGATCGCGTCTAGGCGGGCATTTACTTCCGCAATGGTTGCTTTGGAAATCAGGGCCATGAAGGTTTAGTGTAGAGGGCTCCCGCTCTTATATGTTCATCAAGAGTCCGTGAAAAATAATGCCTGCCGCTTGAAACATCGACTAAGCGAAAATAAAGAAAATCAGTTTTCTCTGGATACATTACAGCGCGTAACGCCACAACTCCCGGAGCCGAAATGGGAGCCGGCGGAAGCCCTCTATACAAATATGTGTTAAAAGGATTTCTGATTTCGAGGTCTTCAAACAATAAAACTTTTGGATGAGGTCTTCCCAATATTTCTGTAATTATATATTCGACAGTAGCGCATGATTGAAGCCCCATGTTTATTCTAAGACGGTTTAAAAAAACGCCTGCCATTAACGGAGCTTCATCGGCGATTCTGTATTCGCGCTCAATTATCGAGGCAAGTATAACTTTGTCATTTAATTCCCGCATGCTTAATTTATGAAAATCAGGACTGATGCTTTCCAGCCTGTGGAAAAAATTATCCGCCATCTTTCTTACGACAAGAGAAGCAGGATAGCTTTTGGGAAAAAAATATGTATCCGGGAAAAGGTATCCCTCCATCGACTGCGCGCCCGGGAGAATGTAGTCACGGATAATATCTTTATCTTTGGAAGCCAAAATAAATTCCTCTGACGGGCAAATACCAGCTTCTTCAAGTATTCTCGCCGCTTTTTTAATTGTTACGCCTTCCGGTATCGTAACGCTTTGCAGCACTTCCCTTCCTGATACAAGAAGACTGCGAATCGATAACATGCTTGCGGGCATTACAATTCTGTATGTGCCGGTTTTTATATGCTCTTTGTCAAAACGGCACAGTAAATTCCAAATATTTCTGTTTGTAATAAGCCCTGTTCTTTCCAGCCTAAGTCCTACAGACTGCGATGTTTCTCCTCTTCTAACGTCAAATAAAAAACTGCCGTCTTCGTCTTGTCTTATCGCGTCATTTTCGGAAAGATATACATCTGATGAAGAATTGACAGGGTGATTAAAATAAACAACCAATCCTATGGACGCAATAATAAAAATAATGGCAAAAAGAACCAAAAGGGAAAGTAATCTGAATAAAATTAAAAAACCGTTACTTGCACGCTTTTTCTTTTTTTTCTTTTTTTCAGTCAAACCGGGATTCCTGTTCCTGTATTTTAAATTGAGATTTCAAGGCCTTCATAGGCAAGAGTTAACTCAATTCCTTTTAAATTCATTCTTTCCAGGTACCATTTCGCAGATTGCAGTATTCCGTACAATTTTTGATCGTCATAGGTAGGATCATGATGAAACATTACCATGTGTTTAATACCCCAGTTAGCTGCAAAGTCAACGGCAAGGCTAAAAGCGCTGTGCCCCCAATTGTATTTTTCTATTGCCTCTCCAAGCGTATACTGGCAGTCAATTACAATCAAATCGGCGTCCTGGAAAAATGCTGTGTTCTCGTCGTCTTTAATAAAATCACCTGATGTCAATTCCGTATCTGTCGCGTAGATAATGCGTTTTCCGTTTTCACGAACGCAGTAAGCGTAAGAATCGCCAGGATGGTTCATTTTTTTCGCTGTAATCGCGCGTCCGCAAATATTAACTTCTTTTTGCATATAATGAAAAGTTTTTGTGGAACCCATAGCATCAAGAGGAACAGGGAAATATGGATGAACCATCTGACCTCTTAGAATCTGTTCAATGCCTCCTACCGGAGAATAAAAATCCACTTTCATCGCAGGATTATAGCCGGGTCCGAAAAAGGGAAGCCCCTGAATATGATCCCAGTGGAAATGAGAAAAGAATATATGAAAATGATTTATTTTTTTCTTTTCCGCAGCCTGCGCCAATCCCATTTCGCGAATCCCTGAACCGCAGTCAAAAACAATGGATTCATCAGTATCGTCAAATGTTACGCATATGCACGGGCTGTTTCCGCCGACTGTACCAAAAAGCCAGGGAGGAAGGCTTGCCAAAAATCTTTCTCTTGTTTCCGCGCTTTGCAGATCTTCGGGGGTTATTTGTTCTACAATTGCGGATATTTTACTTTTTACCCTGGCAGGAGAAGTTGGAGTTGGAATAGAACCGCGCACTCCCCAGAATTTTATATTCATATCTCTCCCCCTGTTCTGCTTATTATAGGCAGGGAGGCGCGTAATTCTTTTACCCGCTCTATCTCCTGCGGAGTATGCAAATCTCCTTTATTCATACCGGGACAGCTTGACGCTGCCATTTCCCAGTTTTCCTTAGATGAAATAATCGATTGCCAGAATGGAAAAGTGACACATTGAAGAGGCCGGTCGGCGTAAACAGCGCATCCTTTATCCCACAAAATGCAGTCAAAATTGGATTTTTCCTTTAATGACAGCGTTTCATTCCCATTCCAGTCTGTTACCCACCTGCAATACGTATTAATAAAATTTTCTCTGTTCAAATTGAGCGTAGTAATCAATTTTTGCAGGTCAGCTTCCGAGAGATACACATATCCTGTCGATTCCCGGCAGCATAAAGAACAGCGTTTGCATGAAAATTTTAATCCTGATGAATAAAAAACAGCCTTTTCCATGGGTAAAGGGATTGTAACATTTTTAAAAGGATTTATCAATACAGGGAGTATCTGCGGTTTAAAGCCGTATAATTAGCTTTTTAATATGTCTAATTCCAGTTTTTCCAAAAACTGATGTTTTAAAAAGCCGCTAATATTTATCTGATTTTGCGGAAGGTCTGTTATTAATAGTTCTTCGGGCAACATCAATATTATGGGAGGCTTCATCTATATCGGGATTGATGCGAAGCGCCGCCTGCCAGTCAGATATAGCCCTGTTGTAATCACCTTTACGTCCGTGCGCGTTTCCCCGGATTAAAAAGGCGGCTGCGTTGTTTCTGTCAAGCCTTATTGCCTGGGTTGTATCTGTAATAACCATGTCAAATTCACTAAGCTCAAACAAAGCTCTGGCTCTTATAACATAGTTAAGAGCTGAATTCGGGTCAATTCTGATTAATTGATTGGAAGATATTACGGCGTTTTGATAATCGCTTTGCAGTAAAAACTCAAGGCTTCTCTTTAAATGTTCAAGGGCAAAATGATTGTATTGCGGTATCATTTGCGCGAATACGAAAGCGTTTGCGAAAACAAAGAAGCATAATACGGTTGTGATTATTTTCTTCATAATAGTCTCCGCTTAAATTATAACACAAATTTTTAATATTTGCCAATATCTTTTCTATAGTGCATTCCCTCAAAATTTACGGTTTCGATTGCTTCATACGCCTTTTTAAGAGCGTTTTTAAGCGTGTCTCCCGCCGCTGTTATGCCAAGAACTCTGCCGCCCGATGTTAAAAAAACATCTTCCTTAAGTTTTGTTCCGGCGTGATATACAATTGCGTCTCCTTCATTAAGACCGCCAGAGGCGTTAAGTCCTTTTATTTCGTACTCAGTTTTATATTGATCCGGATATCCGCCGCTTGCCGCTACTACACACGCCGAGTAAGCGTTATTCCATTTAATTTCAATTTCTGAAAGTCTTTCGTCTGTAACGGCTTCAAATATGTCCAGTAAATCCGTTTTTAAAAGAGGAAGGATCGCCTGGGTTTCGGGGTCTCCAAAACGGCTGTTGTATTCGATTACCATAGGTCCTTTTGGGGTGAGCATAAGCCCAAAATACAGGCATCCCTTAAACGGGCAGCCTTCTTCCCGTAAAGCGTTTATCGTAGGGAGGAAAATTGTTTTTTCGCACAGTTTTGCGATTTCTTCTGTGTAATGCGGGTTTGGAGCTATTACACCCATTCCCCCTGTGTTTGGTCCTTCGTTTCCGTCAAAGACCCTTTTATGATCCATGGAGGAGATCATTGGAACAATTGTTTTTCCGTCGGTAAAGGCAAGAACCGTAACTTCGGGACCTGTTAAAAATTCTTCGATTACGATATTTGATCCGCTCTCCTTGAATTTTTTTTCTACCATCATTAACTCTATCGCTTTTAGCGCCTGCGTTTCATTTTCCGCGATGATTACTCCTTTACCAAGAGCAAGACCGTCTGCCTTTATAACAAGAGGATAAGAAACCGAAGATGATTTTACATATTCAATCGCGTTACCTGAAAAGGAAAATGTTTCATAAGCTGCTGTGGGAATGCCGTATTTTTTCATAAGATTTTTGGAAAACACCTTGCTGCTTTCCACACGAGCTGCGTTTTTATCAGGACCGAAGCATCTGATTCCTTTTTCTTCCAGCGCGTTCACCATGCCAAGATGCAAAGGGTCGTCAGGAGCCACAACAACATAGTCAATTGAATTTGTGACAGCGAACTCTGTCATGGCTTTAATATCGCAGGTGCTAACGAGAACGCACTGGGCGTCACACCCGATTCCCCCGTTTCCAGGAGCCGCGAACAATTTACTAATTTTTGGGCTCTTTAGTAAAGTCTTAACAATTGCGTGCTCTCTTCCGCCGGATCCAATAACCAAAACCTTCATCAAAAACTCCTGTAAAAAAAATCATAATTAAAAAATTTTATATTTCGCCTCTGCAATACATGGCGACAGCTTTTGGTAAAATAACCCATTCACATTCTTTCATAACCCTTTCCTGCAGGGATTCAGGGGTATCATCTGGCATTACATCAACCGCTTTTTGAAGAATTATTTTTCCGCCGTCAACAATTTCGTTTACAAAGTGAACCGTAGCTCCTGTTACTTTTACTCCGCGCTCCAAGACCGCTTTATGAACATGAAGACCGTAATAGCCTTTTCCGCAAAAAGACGGGATAAGCGCGGGATGCACATTAATAATTTTATCGCTGTAAGCCGACAGTACTTTTTCTCCGAGTATTGATAAAAAACCCGCAAGAACTACAAGATCTATTTTATTTTCCAAAAGAACTTTTTCCATTTCCGAGTCAAAATCATTGATACTTAAAAACTTTTTTCTTTCTATGACTATGGATTTAATGCAGGCTTTTTTTGCCCGCTCAAGGGCGTAGACCCCTTCTTTGGTTGAAACTACAAGAGAGATTTCGCTTTGGGAAAAAGCGCCGTCCTTACTTGCGTCAATTAACGCCTGAAGATTAGTGCCGCCTCCGCTTACCAAAACAGCGATTCTCATTCAATTTCTACTCCGCAAATTCCTTCGCGTACTTCCCCGATTATATGGGCGTCTTCTCCCAAAGCTCTAAGGGTATTTAAAGTAATATCAGTATTATCGGGCGCTGTAATTACGCACATTCCAACCCCCATGTTGTATGTGTTAAACATATCCCTTTGAGGTATATTTCCGTACGAGGCTATTAGGTTAAAAACAGGAGGTACTTTAACGGATTTTCTATGAATAACAGCTCCGAGGTTTTCTGTAAACGCTCTTGGAATATTCTCATGAAAGCCGCCTCCCGTTACGTGACATATTGATTTAACAAGATTTTTTTCCATTACCGATAAAATCGTTTTTACATATATTTTTGTCGGCACAAGGAGTTCTTCGCCCAATGTTCTTCCAAGTTCCGAAAAGTTTTTTTCGAGTATCGAAGGGTTTTTGTCTATATCAAACACTTTTCTTGTTAAAGAAAAACCATTTGAATGAACACCTGATGATGCAAGCGCGATTATAACGTCACCGTTTTTTATTTTGCTTTTATCCGGTATCTTTGACTTTTCCGCTATTCCTACAGAAAAACCTGCAATATCATATTCGTTTTCTCCCATCATTCCCGGATGCTCCGCTGTTTCTCCTCCGATAAGAGCGCATCCAGCCTGTACGCATCCTTCGGCGACGCCTGATATGATTTTTTCAATTTTATCAGGTATTGTTTTACCGACAGCGATATAATCAAGGAAAAAGAGAGGTTTTGCCGCTGCGCAGATTATATCGTTTACGCACATCGCAACGCAGTCGATTCCGATTGTGTCATGTTTGTCCAATTGCATCGCAATTTTTAATTTTGTGCCTACCCCGTCTGTTCCGGAGACTAAAACAGGCTCAAGTATTTCATTTTTTTGAAGGGCGAAAAGACCTCCAAAACCGCCGATTTCATCGATTACGCCTGAAATTTTTGTGCGTTCAACATGTTTTTTCATTAAATCAACCGCTTTGTAACCTGCGGTAACATCAACGCCCGCTTCTTTATAACTCTCACTGTGGCTGTTACGCATTGAATAATTCTCCGATTTTATGATCATATTTGTCTTTATAAGTTACAGACGGAGGCGGCACAGGATACACTCCCGTAAAACATCCGTCGCAAAATCCGCATTTTGCGTTATGCGCAATTTTTGGAACGTTTTCTATGGATAAAAACCCAAGGCTGTCCGCTCCCAGATACTTGCAAATTTCAGGCGTTGTCATTTTACACGCGATTAAATTGTCTCTTGAATCAATATCCGTTCCAAAATAGCACGGATTTACAAACGGCGGAGAGGAAATGCGAAGATGCACTTCTTTCGCTCCTGTTTCGCGCACAAGTTTAACAATGCGCCTCATTGTAGTTCCGCGCACAATTGAATCGTCAATCAATACTACTCTTTTGTCCTTGATGCTTGCTTTGATTGTGTTAAGTTTAATTCTTACCGCGCGGTCGCGCTCCTCCTGAGTCGGCTGAATAAAGGTGCGCCCTATATACCTGTTTTTTATAAAACCAACTTCGTAAGGGATGCCGGATTTTCGGGAAAAACCCAAAGCCGCGTCAAGCCCGGAATCAGGCACTCCGATTACAACATCCGCCGAAACAGGATGCTCCTGCGCGAGAAAACTGCCGGCGTTTAACCGCGCGGTATGAACGCAGGCTCCGTCAATAATTGAATCAGGGCGCGCGAAATAAATATATTCAAAGACGCAAAGACCGCTTTTTTTACCGCAATGGGTTTTAATGCTGTTTACGCCGTTTCTGTTTACAACAACTATTTCTCCGGGTTCTATGTCGCGTATAAAATCCGCTCCGATACTGTCAAGAGCGCACGATTCGGAAGCGAAAATTATATCTCCGTTTAATGATCCCATGCAAAGAGGACGAAACCCTTGAGGATCGCGCACAGCTATTAATTTTGTCGGAGACATAATTACAAGCGAATACGCTCCCTCAATATCTTCCATCGCTTTTACAATGGCGTCTTCTATTGTGTTTGTGTGAATTCTTTTTTTTGTTATAATGTTTATTATTATTTCAGTGTCGTTTGTAGTATGAAAAACTGTTCCTTCCATCTGCAATTTTTCCCTTAAAGCGATGGAATTAGTAACGCTTCCGTTATGCGCTATCGCCATGGCTCCCTTTATGTGCCTTACAACAAGGGGCTGCGCGTTCGCCCTGCTTTTTTGATCAAGCGGCGAATAGCGGACATGTCCTATCGACATATTTCCTTTTCCAAGTTTTTGAAGAATCTCTTTGGAAAAAACATCGGGAACAAGACCTGTATCATTATGGTATTGCATAACGCCGTCATTGCAGACAGCTATTCCGCAGCTTTCCTGTCCCCTGTGCTGAAGAGCGAAAAGAGATAAATACGCAAGAGACGCTACGTCAGAACCTGAATCTTTTGTGTATATCCCGAATAATCCGCATTTATCCTTCAGACGATCATTTATTTCCATATTTTATAAACCTTGCTTTCTCTTAAACTAACGCAGTTCACATAATAACCTAATTTTTGTTTTTAGGGAATCAGCGTAATTACAATAATCCTTTTTCTACATTCTCCGCTTTGCTTTCTACCTGCTCTTCCATGGTTTTCATGTATTTTTCAAGCCATAGAGCGGTTTCTGCGTTTTCCAGCGCCAGAATGCGTATTGCAAGTAACCCCGCGTTTTTCGCTCCGTTTACAGCGACTGTAGCCACAGGAATCCCCGCCGGCATTTGCACAATGGAGAGCATGGAATCAAGCCCGGAAAAAGCCGTTGTTTTTACAGGCACGCCGATTACAGGAAGCGTAGTAATTGACGCTGTCATTCCCGGAAGATGCGCGGCTCCTCCGGCTCCGGCTATTATTACTTTTAAGCCTTTCCCTTTAGCGTCTCCTGCGTATTTATAAAGACGCTTTGGCGTGCGGTGAGCCGAAACAATTGTCATTTCAAAATCGATTCCGGCTTCTTTTAAAATATCGCCAGCCTCTTTCATTACAGGAAGGTCAGAATCGCTTCCCATAATTACGCCTACAACAGGTTTACCCATTTATTTCTCCTTGTTTTCTCCGCCGATTCTTAATAAAGACCTTCCTTTTTCGGCGTTACAAACCGCTTCTTCCAGTGAAGGCGCCGTTACAGTAAAATGACCCATTTTCCTGAACGGTCTTGATTCATTTTTTCCGTACAAATGAATGGACATGCCGGGTATTTTTAACGCTTCCTCATATCCATGAACCAAAACCCTGCCTTCGCTTCCTTGCATTCCAAGGATATTCACCATAACGGCGGGACGAAGAAGAGTTGTATCACCTAACGGAAGGCCTGTAATCGCTCTTATATGCTGCTCAAATTGACAGGTAACGCACGCTTCCATTGTATAATGACCGGAATTATGGGGACGTGGAGCCGCTTCGTTTACAAGTACGTTTCCTTTTTTATCAAGAAATAACTCAATCCCAAAAATGCCTGCTCCATCTAAAGCCTTTACAACATTTATAGCTATTTCCAAAGCGGCGTCTTGCGTTTTTTTATCGATGCGGGCGGGAGCGATTACAGTATCGCAGATATTATGATCAGGATTAAACGCCATCTCTGTTACGGGATACACAGCTATCGAGCCGTCAGTGCTTCGGGCTGCCATTACAGCCAGTTCCTTGTCTATGTCTATCATTTCCTCAAAAATTGAAGGAGCGTCAATTGGTGTATCAGATTCATTTTTTAGAACACGCACTCCCCTGCCGTCATATCCTTCTTTTCTTGTTTTTTGGACAAGCGGGAATTTTTGCTTTGTTTTATCAAGAGACAAAGGATTTTCGCAAGAAAAAAAAGCCGGTGTAGGAAGATTGTGTTTTATAAAAAGTTCTTTTTGTAAAAGTTTGTCCTGTATAACCCTTAGAACAGACGCGCCAGGATTTAACTTAAAACCTTTTTTGGTTAACTCATCAAGAGCGTCTATATTGATATGTTCAATTTCGTATGTTAAAAGATCGCTTGCGTTTGCCAGTTTTTCAAGCGAGGAAGCGTCTTTTAGGCTTCCTTCAATAAAGATATCCGAAAGAACCTGCGAAGGAGAGCCGGGAGCATCAAGAACTGCGAATCGAAACCCCAATTTTTTTGAACGGTAAATCATCATCCTGCCAAGCTGACCGCCGCCAATAATACCGATGATACCGGGAGCAAAAATTGATGCCATATGGCAATTATAACGATAATACTGTACCTTAGCTAGTGAGGAGAATTTATGTCAGAAAGCAATTATCGATTTGAAACATTACAGGTACACGCAGGTCAAACCCCCGATCCTGTAACAGGGTGCAGAACTGTTCCGATTTATCAATGTACAGGTTATGTATTTCCCGATTCAAAAACAGCGGCGGGACGATTCTCCCTTACAGACGGCGGCAATATTTACACACGAATTACAAATCCTACATGGGATGTTTTTGAAAAACGAATGGCGGCTCTGGAAAACGGAAAAGCCGCTCTTGCTACAGCTTCCGGGCAAGCGGCGGTATCATACGCGATCCTCAATATCACAAGAGCTGGCGATCATATAATTTGCGCCAAATATGTTTACGGCGGCACTTTCAATCTTTTCGCAAATACACTTAAAGACATGGGAATAGAAACTTCATTTGTGGAAGGAAACGATCCTTCCAATTTTGAAAAAGAAATAAAAGAAAATACAAAAGCGATCTTTTTTGAGACAATGGATAATCCTAACTGCACGATTCTTGATATCGAAGCGATTTCAAAAATTGCCCATAAACACGGCATCCCGGTAATTGTAGACAATACAGTTCCTTCGCCGTATTTATTAAAACCGATTAATTATGGAGCGGATATTGTCGTTCATTCGGCGAGTAAATTCATAAACGGCAACAGTAATTCCATAGGCGGAATAATAGTAGACGGCGGAAATTTTGACTGGGCGCAAAACGATAAATTCCCGGGTCTTTCAAAACCAAATCCAAGTTATCATGGAATTGTTTTTACACAAGCGGCAAAAGAGCTCGCATTTATTATTAAAACAAGAACAACCATACTTCGTGATACAGGAGCGTGCCTTTCTCCTTTTAACGCTTTTTTAATGCTTCAGGGACTTGAGACTCTTTCTTTAAGAATGGAAAGACATGTTTCAAACACGCTAAAAATTGTCGATTTTCTCGCCAACCATTCGCAGGTAGAAAAAGTGAGCCATCCTTCGCTAAGCACGCACAGAGACAACGCCATTTACAAAAGATATTTTCCAAATGGAGCAGGAAGCGTTTTTACATTTGATCTTAAGGGCGATTCAAAAAAGGCAAATCTTTTTACGGAAAAATTAAAACTTTTTTCGCTAGTATCGGATTTGGCGGATCTTAAATCACTTGTTATACATCCCGCCTCTACTACTCATTCCCAGATAGACGAAAAAGATCTTTTAAGCTGCGGGATAAAGCCTAATTCCATACGTCTTTCTGTCGGCATAGAACATTCTGATGATTTAATCGATGATCTAAAACAGGCTTTTGAAGCGGTTAAATAACCGTATTGACCTAAGTATTATTTTTTATTAATAATACGATATGAAATATTCATCAATACTGTTAATAATTTTTGTTCTTTTCTGCTTTTCATGCGTAAAACACGACGAGCTTTCCATCGAAGATTTTGAGGAAATAACCCCTCAGGGGCTTTTGGAGCTTCTTGCGAAAACTGTAAGTAAACCCTGGCGGGGAGAATCCTTCATTCCCGGAAGAATCGGGGGAACCTGGTCAGCCGCCATGAATAGCGATCCAAAGAGCTTTAATCATCTTATAGCCGAGCAGGACAGCGCCACAGCCGCTGTTGTTGAAAGAATGACAGATTACCTTCTTGATTACGATGTTGTAAAAAGACAATGGGTCGCCAATATAGCTTCCCCCAGAATTGTAATCGACGAAGCCAACAATGAACTGCAGGTAATTTATACGTTACGTGACGATCTATACTGGAGCCTTTATAACTCGGATCAAAAAATTAAAGTAACAAGCGATGATGTAGTCTTTTGGTACGATGAGATCGTAGGCGACGGAGATATGAAAAGTTCAGGCTATACAAGCCAGTTTATAACGATGCCCGATGGAAACGTAAGAAGAAAAACCATAACAAAAATTGACGACAGGACATTTTCCTTTAATTTCCCCCGTATTATTGCCGATCCCCTTTTATCTACCAACATGGATTTTGGTCCGCGCCATATTTATGAGCCTGCCAAAAATGCTGGCGGAGCAGACGCTGTAAGAAATCTTTTTAGCGTAGCGGTTGACCCTGTTACAATTCCTTCCATGGGAGGTTACTTTCTTGTAGAGTACACTCCAAGCCAAAGGCTCGTTTATAAACGCAATCCTGATTACTGGAAAAAAGACTCAAACGGCGTTTCTGTCCCCTACAATGAAGAACTTATAGTGCGGATTATTCCTGAAGAAAATACACAGCTTCTTCTTTTTGGAAACGGAGAACTTGAAACTTACGGTCTTCGTCCGGAAGATATTGACGCTCTTGTAAACAGGGGCGGTCAGCATTATACGGTTTTTAATTCGGAAGGAAATCTTAGCGCGACTTTTTGGACATTTAACCAAAATCCTGTTAATAATAAAAAACCGCAGTATCAGTGGTTTACGCAAAAAGAATTCCGCCAGGCAATGAGTTGCCTTCTAAACAGGGATCGAATTAACTCACAAGTATACAGAGGGCTTGCAGAGCCAAAACTCGGTATTTTCCCTGAACCCAATCTTTTCTTTAATCCCGATATAACTCTTCAATATCTTTTTAACACGCAAATGGCGATGGAACTTTTATCATCCATCGGCATAAACAGAGACAGGCGCGGCGTAATGAGGGATTCAAGAAACAGAAGAATCGAGTTTAGCCTGACCATAAGATCAGAAAGCACTGTTAATCAGGATATTGCCTCGATTATTAGGGATGAGCTTTCAAGAGTTGGAATAAAGGTAAATATCCGGGTTATTGATTTTCAAAAACAGGTTCAGCAGTTAGCTGAAACTTTTAACTGGGATTCCATGATAATTGGGCTTTCAGGCTCCCAGATTTTCCCGAGTCAGGGATCCAATGTCTGGCCTTCATCCGGAAATTACCATCTTTGGAATCCGAATCAGAAAACACCTGCGACAGAATGGGAAGAAAGAATCGATTATTTGTATAATGAAGGTCAGTTTATGATTGACGCGTCAAAGGCGCAAATTTATTGGGATGAGTTTCAGGAGATTTTACTGGAACAGCTTCCTTTAATATATTTAATGCGCCCAAGAAGTTTTTTCGCGATTAATAACCGCTGGGATTTAACGAATTTTTATTTTGACAATATGAACGGCGCGGAAAGAACTTTTGTTTTCTTAAAATAAATATGGAGGCAGGAAAATGAAATCCCCCAGAGAAAGAGATATTGACATTACATTAATAGACATGGTTGAGTCTTTAAGCCTTACTACGGACGCAATGAAGTGCCTTAAAATTCTTCTTGCCAACGAAGAGATTCAGGCACAGCAGGAATTTGCGAACACTGTCTCTATTGTAAGGCTTGGGTTTAACGATCACGGCCCTGTTCACATGAGAACCGTAACTTATAATTCAGTTCTTATGCTTTCCCTTTTAAAAAAAGCCGGAATAAAAACCAGCATAGAGAAAGACGGAAGCGGCAATTTTGAGGACAGCCTTATAGCGGTTATGATGGCGGCAATGTTTCATGATCTTGGCATGCAGATGGGGCGTGACAATCATGAAGAACACAGTATGATCCTGGCTCTCCCCTTAATCGATAAAATACTCCTTGATGTGTTCCCCGATAACCTGCAAAAAAGGGTTATAATAAAAGCTGTCGCTCTTGAAGGAATCGCAGGTCACATGGGAACCATTAATATTTCCTCTCTGGAAGCAGGAATTATTCAGGTTGCCGACGGATGCGACATGACAAAAGGAAGAGCCCGTATTCCCATTTCCCTTTCTTTAACCACAAACATGGGTCATATTCATCAATATTCAGCTAATGCCATAGAAAAAGCCGCCATTACAGCCGGCAAAGAAAAGCCCATACGAGTCGATATAAGCATGACAAATGAAGCCGGAGTTTTTCAGATTGAGGAAGTGTTAATGCATAAAATCGCAAACAGCCCCGCTAAAGAGTATATTGAGTTATACGCCAAAGTCGGGGATGATAATTCAAGAAGGTATATATAATTGAGCGGCAATACATTCGGAGAAGTTTTTAAGGTAACAACATTCGGTGAATCGCATGGGCCCGCTTTGGGCTGCGTTATAGACGGCTGTCCATCAGGCCTCGAAATTACGTTAAACGACATTGAAAAAGAGCTTGAAAAACGCCGTCCCGGAAGAGGAAGCGGCTCCCGTGATGAGGAAGACAAACCTGAAATTATTTCCGGTCTTTTTGATGGAAAAACGCTTGGAAGCCCTATAGCGATCATCGTAAGAAACACAAATCAAAAAAGCGGCGACTATGACGCGTTAAAAGATATTTACAGACCAGGGCACGCTGATTTTACATGGGACGCAAAATACGGCTTTCGCGATTACAGAGGCGGCGGAAGAGCCTCGGGAAGAGAAACTCTTTGCAGAGTCGCAGCGGGAGCCGTAGCTAAAAAGTTTTTATCATTACAAGGAATAACCATTAGCGCAAAAGCGGATATAATTTCTTTGGAAGAGATCGAAAAATTAAAAAACGAAGGTGACAGCGCAGGAGGGACAATAACCTGCGTTGTAACAGGCGTTCTTGCGGGACTTGGGGAGCCTGTTTTTGACAAACTGGACGCGCGTTTGGCATCCGCAATAATGTCAATCGGAGCGTGCAAAGGAATCGAGTTTGGTTCAGGTTTTGACGCCGCAAACATGAAAGGAAGTGAAAATAACGATCTTCCAAAAGAAAACGATAAAGGCAAATTCGAGTCCAACAACTGCGGCGGCATTTTGGGCGGTATTTCTACAGGACAGGATATTGTTTTTAGAGCGGCCTTTAAGCCGACTCCGTCAATAGGAAAAAAACAAAAAGCATACACAAAAGATTTAGAGATAAAAGAAATAGAAATTAAAGGAAGACACGATTACTGCATAGTTCCAAGAGCCGTACCTGTAGTGGAAGCTATGACAGCTTTAGTGTTAGCGGATTTTATTTTACTTTCAAGAACAAACAGGATTTAATTATTTTTTTTAGCTTTTTCTAACATATAACGGGATTGAGTCTATTTCTTTGTCGTCGATGAATAACACAAAATTGATTAAACCGTCTTTCTTAAAATGAAGGTTTCCAATGCTAAAAACAAGGTGAGAGACAGCCGAGGCGTTGCCCACTCCCCTAACCTCAATATTTCCTGAGATAGATTCCATGCTCATCTCGCCTTCGAGGTCACGGGTATCTATGCGAAAGGTATGCGAGCCGAATTCCCAAATGTCAAAACGAAGGCGTATAACAACAGAAAGCTGCGGATGAACACACGGAAAATTTCTGGAAATAATCGTGTCAAAAGTACCTACAATCGTAAGTTTGCCTGAGTTTTCCTGGGCAAAATCACAAAATGTAAAAAGTTCAATTTTAATATGGCACCCCGCAAAGTCTTGAGTAATAGCTAATTCTAGTACATATTACACTTAGAGGCAATATGAAAAACAGTGGATTTAATCCGTTTCTTCCGTCGTGGGAATATATACCTGACGGAGAACCGCGCGTTTTTGAAGACAGTAAAAACGAAAAAAGGGTCTATATCTACGGTTCCCACGACAGATTTAACGGTTACGCGTATTGCATGAACGATTACGTCTGCTGGTCCGCTCCCGAAAATGATTTAACAGACTGGCGTTTTGAAGGCGTTATATATAAAAAAACTGATGATCCATACAACAAAGACGCTTCCATGCATCTATACGCTCCTGATGTAATTTTGGGAGCGGACGGGCGGTATTACCTTTACTATGTCCTTGATAAAATAAATATTATTTCCGCCGCCGTTTGCGATACACCAGCCGGAAAATACGAGCATTACGGCATCGTGCGCTACGAAGACGGAATAATGCTTGGAAGAAAAGAAGGAGATGTGCCGCAGTTTGATCCCGCGCTCTTAAACGACAGCGGAAGGTTTTATTTATATTCAGGGCAATGCGCAGGCAGAGTAAAACCCGCAGGAGAGAATCAGAATTACTCGATTGGCGTTGAATTAATGCCTGATATGCTTACAGTTAAAGAAGGACCTTTTCCCATAATACCAGGCAAGGGAGCAGGCGAAGGAAGCGGTTTTGAAGGACATGAATTTTTTGAGGCTTCTTCCATAAGAAAAATACATCAAACTTATTATTTTATTTATTCTTCTTTTTTGATGAATGAGCTATGTTACGCGACAAGTAAAAACCCGCTTAAAGATTTTAAGTACGGAGGCGTTATTGTTAGTAACGCGGATTTAGGGATTGATTCCTATAAACCGGCAGATAAAATGACGTATCACGGCAATAATAATCACGGCAGCATACAAAATATTAACGGAAACTGGTATGTCTTTTATCACAGACACACAAACGGAAATGAATTTAGCAGGCAAGCATGCCTTGAACCCATAAAAATCGATGAAAGCGGTTATATTAAACAGGTTGAGATGACTTCCTGCGGCCCTGCCTTTTGTTCTCTTGCGGGAAAGGGAGAATATCCTGCGTATATCGCGTGTAATATTTTTTCCATGGACGAAAAAGCAATTCCTTCCAAACCATACTGGCCAAACAGAACGCCTGATCTTCCCTTTATCACGCAGGATTCGCCTGATATTGATTTCTCTCAAAATGATGATGAGACAGGAATTATTTGTAATATACTTGATAACTGCGTTATAGGTTTTAAGTATTTTGACTGTAAAGAAGTAACTTCTGTAAAAATAAAATTGAGAGGCTACTGTAAAGGATTTTTTGAAGTAAAAACAAGCTGGGATTCAGAGCCTATTGGAAAAATAGATGTAATTTCGAGTAACATCTGGAAATATTACAGCGCGCAAATAAAAATCCCGGACGGAAAAAACGCGATTTACTTTGTCTATAGGGGATCTGGAACGCCTGTTATGGGTTCATTTGCATTGGAATAATTAATAAGTTTTCTAAAAATGTTATAACGCTTTTTTACTTTGCGTCTTTGCGCCTTAGTTAGATTCTTTCTTGTTTACTTCTTCTATGCAGTTTATATACGCTTTTTCAAGGTCAGATAAGGTTGTGTTTATTGTTTCTCTTTTGTCACTTTTATATTGTGTCAGACGCTCCGTAAGGTTAATTGGGGAGCCCATCTTTATAATTACTTTTGACGGAGGAATATTTGCCCTGTTTGAAAGAGCCCCTCCCATCGTCCTGTTCGCGAAATCAAAAAGATTTTGAACATACTCTACTTTTTGGTGAAGAGGCGTATTTTCATTTGGAAGCGGATGCTTAAAATACCATCCAAAATCGGCAAGCTCCTGATGGCGGGCAATGTGCCACGCTTCGCCCGCTTTTAGATCAAGTACGCTCCTTTTAACGCGGACAGTTTTATCAAGATTTTCCTCATCCGGTAAAAAGATTCTGTCCCAGCATAAATGGCGTACTTTATAAAGACGGGCGAAAAAATCTCCTTCGCTTTCTATCCCAAGCATCCGCTCCGACGTAACAAGAGCTGTTTCAACAGTTTTTTCCAGCCGTTCGTTGAATGAAAGAGATGAATCCGTTTGTATCGCGTAACGGGCTTCATTTATCCGTAAAATATATTCCCTGCATTTATTTAGTCTTTCCTCAAAAGACAGCTTTCTGTTTTCATTATGTAATTTACAAAGTTTTTCGACTCTTTTTAAGAGTTTAAACATGGCGGATTTTCCGCTCCTTGAAAAACGAAAATGAAAAGAAAGAGGCAAAATCTCAAGCGGACAGCCGTTATCATTTTGCTCCATGTGGGACGCCGCCTGAAAACCAATTCTTACAACGCCGTTTTCCAAGCGCGGTACAAAATCCGTTGAATATGAAACCTGCCCTTCGGGAGCTAAAGCGAGCGGATAAGGTCCTTCATAAATGGCGTTATACAACCTTTCCATTCCTTTGGAATCCATTTTTGTGTGATGGATTGGAAGAGCTCCCATATTGGGCATAAAAAATCTCGCCAAAGCTCCGCCCCATCTTACAACTTCGTAGCCGTAAACAAAAATGGCGTGCGCTCTTCTTTTTAATTTTATTTTTTGTTTTGCCGCGAGCTTTTTAAGCCTGAATAAAAATAAATATGTTAGAATCTGCGGTTCCCTGCCGTCAGGATGGCGAAATGCTATAATACAGCGGCTTTCTTTGTTTAACGCTCTCTTAAAAACATCAAAAAGTATTTTATCGTCATGAAGAACAATCTTCGCAAAACCAATCAAGGAAAAAAGATAAAATTTGCTTAAAATTTTTACAAGAAATAACACAAATATGGAAATCTTAGGCTCTGATACCTTTACATCAGGGAACGCGTTAATTATGGGTTTTTGATAGGTTTTATACATCGGTTTATTATATCATCTCTATAGATATGTGTCAAAATGATTAAAACAATTCGCCCTGCTTTGGTTTACCCGTATCTTTATTTTTCCCATTTAACAGTTTAATAAATTCTTCTTCATCGATGATTTTTATTCCAAGTTCGTTCGCTTTTTTGTTTTTGGATGAACCTGATGAGGCATCGTTTGTTACAAGATAGGTAAGGCCTTTTACAACCGAGGTTTTTGCCTGAGCGCCGAGGTTTTTAATTTTTTCTTCGGCTTCTCCCCTTTTCATGGATTTTAACTCACCTGTAAAACAAAAAGAAAGTCCTCTCATGGGCTGCGACTCTGCTAAAGGAGGATCAGCTATTGTAATTATATTTGTTTTAAGAACGGCATCCATTTCATTTTTACATTCTTTTAATCCTTCTACTATAACGTTAGCTGTAATTTCTCCAAGCCCGTAAACGGAAGAAAGATCTTGCGTGCCTGCGCTTCGCAATTTTTCCAGTGTGTCAAAACCTGCCGCCGCGATTTTTTCCATTGTTGTTTCCGCTATACCTTCAAAATCAAAACCGGCGACAAAAGCGGCAAGCGTTAAAGATCGTTTTGTTTTAATATGTCTAATAACTTTGGAAGCGGATAATTCTCCCATTCTGTCGTACTGTGATAATTCTTCTACTGTTAATTCATAGAGTTCATGTATCTGTCTTATGTTTTTTTCGAACAACTGTAAAAGAAGTTTATCTCCAAGCTCTCTTACATCAAGCACGGATACCCATTTTTCCAGCCGGTGCAGTAAACGCTTTGGACACTCTTGATTCGGGCAGTAAAGCCTTGTGCCAGAGTCTACAAGGTCTGTTTTACATGTATCGCATATTTTTGGAAACTCTATCTCTTTTGTTTTTTCGTCGGACTGAATGGGAGAAAGTCCTTCTATCTTTGGAATTATTTCACCGCGTTTAACAACAGAAACAGAAGAGCCGATTTTTAATCCCATAAGACGAATCATGTCAGGGTTATTAAGATTAGCACGTTTAACTGTGGTTCCCGCAAGACGCACAGGGTCTACAACACCAATCGGCGTATAGGTCGCTCCAGATTCACTCCAGATTACTTCCCTTAGAATACTGAAAGCTGTCTCAAGATCGAACTTAAACGCGATTTGTTTTTCCGGGCGGGCTTTTCTAAGATCTGACATGTCGATTTCAATATCTTTTACGACAAGACCGTCAATATCAAAGGGAAGTTTATCCCTCCCCTTCGCGATTTTTTGGCGGTAGTCAATAATGTCATTTACATTGGAAAACGTTTTTGTTTCTGTTAATTTAAAGCCTTGTACTTTTAGCCACTCAAGTTTTTGTTTTTCGTCCTCAAAAAAATTATCGTTATTTAAAAATGAAGCGTCGTAAACTATTAGTTCCAGGTCTTCGCACCCTTCACCGTCTTTTCGCCGCATAATTCCATTGGCGGCGTTACGGCAATTTGCCTTGTCAGAATATTTTTTTTCCCGGACAGCATGAGTCATTATTACTTCTCCCCTTACGCCGCCTGTAAAAGAAACGCTCAAATTTTGAACAGTTCCCGACATTCGCCGCGCGTTAGGTGTAATATCATCTCCTGTAATGCCGTCTCCCCTTGTAACGGCTCGTGTCAAAGTCCCGTTTTCGTATTGAAGCTCAAGACTCGCGCCGTCAAGTTTATATTGAACAAGGAAAACTTTATCAGGTTTGCTTTTGGCTTTTTGTTTTTCTGCCCAGGCTATAAATTCATCGGGAGAAGACGCTTTATCCTGGCTACCCATTGGAATTAAATGTTTCGCTTTGGGAAAGCCGTCTGTATCGGCACAGGCGCCAACCTTTTTTAATACGGCGCTGTCAGGTGATAATGATTTTAATTCATCCCAAAGAAGATCAAACTCCCCGTCTGAAATCTGCGTTTCACCATTGTAATAGGAAGCCTGATATTGAGGGATTAATTTTTCAAGTTCTTCGATTCGTTTTTTTGTTGATGCCATGAAGCCATTATATCTTATTCTGCGTTTCGTGCCGGACGAAAACCAACATAAAACATTCGAAAAGTGGGTCTGTTTCCAAAACGGTACGCGCTTCTGCACCATGCCGCCTGATAATCCCAGCAGCCGCCTCTGTAAACACGGGCTCCTCTCGGGCTTGAAGCCGCGCCTATAGGATCAACTTTTGGCTCCGCTGTGTAGGGAGCGAACCAGTCCCAGCACCACTCAAGAACATTTCCGTGCATATCATAAAGTCCCCAGGCGTTGGGTATTTTTTGACCGACAGGAAAGGTTGACCTCATCCTGTCCCTCATTGTATTTCCCCTGTGCCAGCCCGCGTCATCAACATTGTCGCCTGAATAAAAAGGCGTTGTAGTTCCGGCGCGGCAGGCGTATTCCCATTCAGCCTCGGTAGGAAGACGGTAGCCGTTGGCTTCCCTGTTCCATGTAACATTATTGCCGTCTATCGTAT
>JGI24695J34938_10000396_pt1 | contig 42777 bp, 38 predicted proteins | sample TergutCo191P3_FD_34938 | JGI IMG/M metagenome (IMG submission 34938)
TTTGAAACCATTGGAAGAGATTGCCCGTAATCTCTGGTTATCCTGGAATTATGACGCGATTCAGCTTTTTATCAGGCTGGATTATGATGCATGGCTCCAATCCCAGCAAAGTCCGCTTCGGACACTGGGCATGGTGAGTCAGGAACGGCTTGCGCAAATCGCCAAAGACGATTCCTACCTGGCTGCTCTTAAAGAAGTTTATGGGCGGTTCCAGCGTTATAAAAAGGGAGAGACCTGGTACCGCGGCAGCCATAAGGATGTAGTTGCGTATTTCTCGATGGAATACGGAATGGACGCATCCTTGCCTATCTATTCCGGCGGTCTTGGGATTCTGTCAGGGGATCACATGAAGACCTCTTCGGACATGGGCTTACCTTTGGTCGGTATCGGACTTTTATACCGGCAGGGATATTTTAAACAAATGCTGAATGCGGACGGATACCAGCAGGAAAGTTATCCGGAAAATGACTGGTACAATATGCCGGTAGAACGTAAATATGGTAAGGACGGGCAGCCTATAAAAATTTCTGTAGATTTAGCGGGACGTCAGGCTATCGCTCAAATTTGGGAAGTAAAAGTCGGTCGCTCTTCACTTTTTCTTTTGGATACAAATATCGAAGAAAACGCTCAGGATATTCGCAACATTACCGCAGCTCTTTACGGCGGGGATAAAGAAATAAGAATGCAGCAGGAAATTCTGCTTGGTATCGGCGGTATCCGCGCTTTACGTGCGCTTGGTATTAACCCCGCCGCTACTCATATGAATGAAGGTCATGCGGCATTCCTCGGTCTTGAGCGTGTACGTGAAATAATGACCGATAAAGGTTTTACTTTTGAGGAAGCCCGTGAAGCTGTATGGCCGACTAATATTTTTACAACACATACTCCGGTCCCGGCAGGCAATGAACGTTTCGATCTGCAGATGATGGATAAATATTTCCGGGGCTGGCCGCAGGTTCTCGGTATTTCCTGGAAAGATTTCCTTGGCTTAGGCAGAGTCTATCCTAACGATGAACGTGAAACTTTCTGCATGACAGTACTGGCGCTCAAGATGGCGGCTTATGCCAATGGCGTTGCCATGCTTCATGGCGTAGTATCCCGTGATATGTGGAAGGGTTTATGGCCGGGTTTACCGCTCAGTGAAGTTCCAATCGGACATGTAACAAACGGCGTTCATGCCCGGACATGGATATCAAGCGGAATGATAGATCTTTTAGACCGGTATTTCGGTCCCAATTTTGAGAACAAACCTACAGATTTAAAAATTTGGGAACGCATGGATCGTATTTCCGATGAAGAATTATGGCGCACTCATGAACGCCGCCGTGAAAAGCTTGTTGTTTTTGTTCGGGAGCGTATCCGTGAACAGTACGTGCGTACAGGCGTGGCTGAACAGCGAATGCGGCAGGCTGATGACGCTCTTTCGCCCTATGCGCTGACACTTTGTTTTGCACGCCGTTTCGCGACATATAAGCGCGGCAATCTGCTTCTTCGTGATCCTGAACGCCTTATCAAGCTGGTAAAAGATAATGAATATCCCATTCAGTTAATATTCGCCGGCAAGGCCCATCCGCATGATATGCCCGGTAAGGAATTAATCCGCGAAATTATTCACTTTGCCGATAAGTACGATGTTTCAAGCCGCATTGTATTTGTGGAAAATTACGATATAAATGTCGCTAAATATTTAACATCAGGTGGCGATGTCTGGCTTAACACACCCAGGCGTCCAATGGAAGCATCCGGAACCAGCGGCATGAAAGCGGCCATGAACGGCGTGTTAAACTGTTCAATCATGGACGGATGGTGGGACGAAGCCTACGAGCCTGAAGTAGGCTGGTCAATCGGTCATGGCGAAGAGTACAAAGATGAGAGACTTCAGGACGATATTGAAAGCAAGGCCCTTTATGATCTTTTGGAAAGGGATATTATTCCTTTGTTCTATCAAAGAGGACGGGACGGTCTGCCCCGCGAATGGATAAAACGGATGAAGGAATGTATGAAACGAATTGGGCAGTCAATGGCATCCCACCGCATGTTGATGGATTATTCGAATCAATTTTACTTTCCCGCGCTCAAAAATTACCGGCGTTTCAGTAAAGACGATTATGCCGAAGCCAAGTCGCTTGCGGCGTATTTCGGCAAACTGCAGAATTCCTGGCCGGGTCTAAAAATTGTTAAAATTGAGTCCAACTCCAGACCGGTAATGCAGCGCGGCGATACTTTAACCGTAACCGCATACCTTAACCTTGGCAGCATCTCACCCCATGAGCTGTTGGTTGAGCTGTACCACGGCAGGGTGTTAAGCCAAACCTACGAAATTTCCAATGCCCGTAAATCAGAGATGAAGTGGATTAAAAGCGAAGGCGAGCTTAATCTGTATCAGGTCCGCGTAGAATGTGTCGATACCGGAATGCAGGGCCACACAGTGCGCATTCTGCCAAAACACGAAGCGCTCATACATCCATATCGCACCGGCTTCATTAAATGGGCGTAATTTATATAACGAACTGAGAGTTGGGAATTATAGCGCGAGTTTATATTTTCCAATTCTCAGTTTTAATGAGGCAGTATCCTTGATAACCTGCCTGGAACAAAACAAGGAGATAATAAAGTGAAACCTTCCTCTTTCAAATACCTCGACATAATTGCATCGTTTTTTGTTGGTATCCTCATTATCAGTAATGTCGCGTCTTCCGCGAAAATTGTTGACATCGGTTTTTCGCTGTTTACCATTCCGCTGGTTTTTGACGGCGGCACATTGCTCTTTCCTCTTGTTTATGTGCTTGGAGATGTGCTGACCGAGGTTTACGGGTTTAAAGTCACCCGGCGCGTTATCTGGACAGGGTTCGCGGCATTGGCGCTTACTGCGGCTGTTTTCTTTATTCTGGGGATATTGCCCCCTGAAGCTTACTGGGAAGCCGAAGCCGGCAGCGTTGCGTATAACACTATCCTCGGAGGGATGAGTTACGGCGGCATTGTGCTTGCAAGTCTTTCAGCTTATCTTGCCGGAGAATTTTCCAACGCTATAATTCTTTCAAAACTTAAAGTGAAGATGAAAGGCCGTTTGTTATGGGTGCGAACCATAAGTTCCACTCTTGCCGGAGAATTGCTTGATACTGTAATTTTTGTGCTGATAGCAACAATCACCGGAGTTTTTGGATGGGAAATTTTTTGGAGCCTTGTAATTACAAATTATATTATTAAATGCGGCATTGAAGTTTTAATAACGCCTTTCACTTATTGGGTATCGCGGATCTTAAAGCTGAAGGAAGAAATTGATGTGTATGATGTTTAGCGGTGTAGTAACCAGCTATGTTCACCCGGATCAATTAGAAATGGGAGAGGAGAATTGAAATGACAGAACAACAAATGAAAGAAAAATTCAAGGAAGGAAGAGAGTTTTTTGATAAAAAACAATACGAAAAAGCAGCGCCGGTTTTTTTGGAACTCTCCGATCAAGGATACGCTGATGCCCAGTTTATGATGGGGATTTGCAGCGCCGGAGGTTTTAGCGTAGAAAAAAGCGATGTTAACGCGGCTCAATGGTTTAGTAAAGCCGCGGATCAAGGCAACGCAAACGCTCAGAATGAACTTGGCGTTTTTTATCAGCTTGGCGCGGGTGTAGAAATTTTGAAAAGGCGGCTGAACTATACGGCATGGCGGCGGTACAGGGAAATCTTGAAGCTATCAGCCATCTTGCATTCTGTAATCAGCATGGAATCGGCACTGAGAAAAATTTGGAACATGCGGCGATATTGTACCGTAAAGCCGCGGAAGCGGAACACACGCCAAGCCAGTATCAGCTTGGTCTATGTTATCATAAAGGTGAAGGCTTAGAACAGGATTTAGTCGCAGCAGCCGGATGGTACTACAAAGCTGCAAAAAAAGGAGATCGCTGGGCGCAGTTTCATTTGGGCGTTTGTTATTATTACGGTGATGGCGTAGAACAGGATTTTTCACAGGCAGTTGAACTATTCAAAGTATCCGCGTCTCAGGGACTTGATGAAGCGCAATATCATCTTGGCGTTTGCCTGCTGAACGGTCAGGGCGCGGAACGCAATTTAGAAATTGCCGCCGGACTGTTTCAAATGGCATCAGATCAGGGACATGCCGAAGCCCGGAATATTCTTAATGAACCTGGAAAGAGGGGAATTATCCCGTAAACAAATGTAACGAACAGGTATTGATATTGCAGATGCATCGTGTCGCCTCTTGTTATGAGAAAAAATATTACCTTGAACAGCTCTGCTTCCAGCTGTTATACTGGAGTACACTATTTTGTGCCAAGATGGCTCAGTCGGTAGAGCGGCGCTCTCGTAAAGCGCAGGTCCCGGGTCCGATTCCCGGTCTTGGCTGTAAGATATTTTTCAATACTGATTCATGTTCCGCATAATTTCACTTTAATAACATCCGCTTTCCCGTCAAGATTAAAAACTGCGGTATTACCATTGCACATAACTTCATAACTTCCTTTAAATCCTTCAATCTCACAATTACCGTCAGTGCCGGTGCGGGTTTCAATTTTTGTGCTCCATTCATTTTTTATTTTTTCACGAAGGGCTTTAAAGGAAGGTTTTTCACTATTATCGGTGCGAAGGAAGCCGGCAGGAGCGTGAAGCCATGAATTGTCTGAACCGGACCAGGTTGTAATAGCTTCTACCTGCGGATGCGCAAAAAGTATATCGTACATTTCCAGGATTTCTTTTTTCTGGCGTTCCTCACCTTCCGGTGTTGTCGGCCATTTATCAACCTGCCAGTCGTTTAAATCAACAATATGGGGCGGCATTAATTCGCCTGAAATTAGCGTATTTTCCGTAAAATGTAAAGGAAGACCGAAGCGGGAAAAACGCTCAAGAACATTGTTTAATTTTTCTGCTCCCCAGTACCCCTGATGCTGGTGCGATTGAATGCCAATAACATCTATCGGGATGTCTGCCTGTAAACATTTATCAATTAAAATTTCATAATCTTTTGAAATATCAAAATCATTGAGTATCAATACTGCGTCCGGGTTTGCGTGCCGCGCCGCCTGAAATACTTCCCTGACAATTTGAATCTGGCCGTACTCTTTGCAAATCCTTGTGATCGCATTGTCATATTTATCAAAAATTGGCATAATCACAACTTCATTGATAACATCCCAAATATCAATTATTCCCGCAAAAGCGGATACATCGCGTTCAATTCGCTCTATTACTTTCTTTAATATTTCAGTATTTGAATAATTCATAAGCCATGGAGCGCAGACTGTATGCCAGCACAGAGGATGTCCCTTTGCAGTTATATTTTTCTCCCTGAACCAATAGGCTCCGGCTTTTACGCGTTTTTCATCCGGCTTACCTTCTTCAGGCTCATAACGGCCAAGATAAAAAGGTAATGTCGCGTAGTTATTTACACTAAAGATTTTTTCCAGTTTCTCCTTCAGATAGACGGCTCGTTCTTCATCAACAGTCTCTCCTGCCGGTTTTCCGCCCGCAAGTTCTACTGCTTCAAAACCGCCGCAGCCAAAAAGAAATTGACTGTTTTTTTGCTTGATTGTTATTTCCTGATTTAACACAGGATATCCGTTTTCGTATGAAATTTGCAATTTGGCAGCCGTTTTTCGATGTTTAAGGTTTTTTTCCATAATATTGATAGTATATATAACTTTTTATTTTAAGTAAATAATGTGTCTTTGTTAATATTGAGGATAAAACCGTAAACCTGTATAAAATATTATTATTTTTGTTGCCAGTTCAAATAATGTAATGTTATAATTATTAAATATTAAAATCGGCTTTTCCATAAATCAGGCAAAACCGGTTTAAAAATTTTATGAGTTCATAGGAGGAACTTTATGAAGAGAGAACTATTTGTGATTGCGGGTATTTTATTGATATCCTCAATGGTTTTCGCAACGGGCCGGCAGCAGGCGCAGACGACAGGCACAGCAGCAAATACCAGATCCCCGATAACCATTTCCGTCTTTCATGAGACAGGCGGACATCCGCAGCCCAACAGAAACAACCCCATTTATGAGTACATTCAAAGAGAACTCGGTGTAACATTCACCTGGGACATTCTTGTTGGTGATATTGCCCAGAGACGGGCTACAATGATTGCGGGCGGCAGATATCCTGATATCATTGAAATTAGGGGAAATGAATGGATTGATGAAGGCGCTTTAATTAATCTGGAGCCGCTTATTAACCAATACGGTCCCAGGATTAAGGAACATTATAAAGATGTATGGGAAAGAATGAGATCTGCTGATGGCGGTGTTTATTATCTTATCAATTTCCATGTTTACACCGGTCTTGACCAAAATCCTACTTATGACGGACCCGCTTTCTGGATTCAAAAGGACATTTTGGCAAAAGCAGGTTATCCTCAGGTTAGAACCCTGGATCAATATTTCGGTCTAATCAGGGACTACTACAGAGCAAACCCGACAATTAACGGACAACCGGCAATTCCTTTTACAATTCTTATGGATGACTGGCGCGCGTTTGAGCTTTGGAATCCACCGAACTTCCTCGGAGGTAACCCCAATGATGGAAACGGTGCAGTAAGTATGCCAGGTTATGTATACAAGGCTTTCTTTACCGAAGATGTTTCCAAACGCTGGTTCCAGTATCTTAATGGCCTTTATAACGAAGGTTTGATTGACAGAGAATTCGCAACACAAACCTATGACCAGTATACTGCAAAAATTTCATCAGGCCGTGTACTTGGTCAGAGCGTTCAAGGCTGGCAGTTCATGTATTCAGCGGATATGGCTAACCGTGACCGCGGTGAAAACAACCGCACCCAGGCTCCTTTTCCGGTCGTATTTGATAACACCATCAAACCCTGGTACAGATCATGGCCGACTCCCAATTATCTCAGAGGAATGGGAATCAGCAAAAGCGTAACACAGGACAGGGCAATCAGAATAATTCAGTTTATTAACGATTTCCTTTCTGAAGATGTACAGCGCACAGTTAACTGGGGTATTGAAGGACTTCATTGGCAGTATAATGAAAGAGGCATACCGTATCGTGATGAACAGCAGAGAGCTAACTGGAACAATGATAACTGGCAGACGCTAAACCGCGGACGCCTTTTGAGCGATATATTCCCCAAAATTCAGGGTTCATTCTCTGATGGTTATCCCAGTGATTTAAGCCATTTAATGTCCGAAAGAATTGCAACAATGTATCCTGAAGATATTGCGCTTCTAAATGCGTACAAAGTAGAAAGCACAAACGCATTAATGGACGTGAATCCTCCTCCAAATAATATCTGGTTCCCCACATGGAGTATGGAATTCGCTACTCCCCCGTCAGGATCACCTGCTCAGCTTGCGTTAGCCAGACTGGAAGAAACCATGAAGACAAGATTACCTGCTTTAATTATGGCGCCTGCCGCACAATTTGAGACACTTTGGACACAGTATGTCCAGGCGATGAATACCGCCGGTCTTGCTACATATAATCAGCATATGCAGCAGGAACTTGACAGAACCCTTCGCCTTTTAGGTGTTACAGTACCTCGCAGATAATTTAGTTCGTTATTAAACGGAGGCAGACAACAGCCTCCGTTTTTTTATTGTACTTTTTAAAACAGGCAGGTAAACAATGACTATAAATATAATACTAATAATTTTTTCATTGATGACACTGGTAATTTTGGTAATAACTTATTTCTCCTACAACAGGAAGAAAAATTTTGTTATTTTGCTCAACAGGCAGAAGCAGCTTATTTTTATGAGTCTGCCAATAGTGCTTTATATAATTCTTTTTACTTATGTCCCGCTATGGGGCTGGACAATGGCTTTTCAGCAATACAAGCCATCGAGATCATTCAGCGAACAGCAATGGGTTGGCTTACACTGGTTTAAATTCCTGTTTGAAGACGAGATGTTCTTAAGAACGATTAGAAATACTGTTGTAATGAGTTTAATCAACACAAGCCTTGGATTTGTCACTGCGATTGGGCTTGCGCTTCTTTTAAATGAAGTAAGGAAAATTCTTTTTAAACGCTTTATCCAGACTATTTCATATTTGCCGCACTTTCTTTCATTTGTCATTGTAACAGGGCTTGTACAGGCCATGCTTACGCCGGATAGCGGCGCATTGAATAACGCGTTTATTGCTTTGGGGTTTATTAAAGAACCTGTTCACTGGTTTGCGGAGCCGAATTATTTCTGGGGTATTATCGGCATAACATATATCTGGAAGGAAGTCGGCTGGAATACGATTATCTATCTCGCCGCGATGGCGGGCGTCGATCCCAATCTGTACGAAGCCGCTGATATTGACGGCTGCAACAGGTATCAGAAGATGTGGCATATAACGCTTCCGTGCATCAAACCGACAATAATAATTTTGCTGATAATGAGCATAGGTCGCATTATGGACGCTGGTTTTGAAATGCAGTACTTAATGAGAAATCCGCTTGTATCGCATGTGTCAGATACGATTGACGTATATGTATATGTATTCGGCCTCAGAACAGCCAATTTCGGCCTTGCTACAGCAGCCGGAATGTTTAAAAATGTAATAAACATTATTTTAATATTCCTGGCGAATGATTTAGCCAGAAGGGCAGGCGAGGAGCGTTTAGTATGATTAAAAATTTCCGTAAACAATATGTTCTGTCAAGAATGGAAAATATTATCTTTCATACAATAAATACGCTTTTTTTGCTTCTTCTCGCTTTTATTACTTTGTATCCATTTTGGAATACAATAGCGGTATCATTTAATGACGCGATGGATTCAATGCGGGGCGGCATTAGTTTTTGGCCCAGACAGTTTACCTTGTTTAATTACCATGTTATTTTCCAAACCGGAGCTATTCCGCGCGCATTCCTTGTATCTGTAGCAAGAACATTAATTAATATGATAACGAGCATATTTTTTACTGCAATGCTCGCATTCGCCCTGTCCCGGCAGGAATTTGTCATGCGTAAACCTTTTACATTCATTATTATACTTTCTATGTATGTAAACGCGGGACTCATACCTACATACTTTCTGAATATCAGATTGGGAATGTTTCAATCATTCCTGGTTTATATTATTCCCGGAATTGTTAACGCCTTTAATTTTGTTGTTATGCGAACATATATGAAGTCAATTCCCGAAAGCATTATTGAATCCGCCCGTATAGACGGCTACGGTGATTTTTATATATTTATGCGGATTATACTGCCATTGTGCCTTCCGGTTCTGGCAACAATCGGTCTTTTCGTGGCGGTAGGTTCATGGAATATGTGGTTTGATACAATGATTTATAATTCAGGAGATGTAAGGCTGCATACGCTTCAGTACAAATTGATGGAATACCTGCAATCAAGTCAGTCTCAGGGTAAGGCCGCCATGGATGCCGGAGTGGCAGCAGCAGCGGCGGCGGCGGCTCAGGGCGGATCATCAATGGTTACGCCTATGAGTATGCGCGCCGCTATTACTGTTGTAGCCTCGCTTCCTATCCTGCTTGTGTATCCTTTTATGCAGCGTTATTTTGTTGTCGGTCTTAATGTAGGCGGCGTAAAAGAATAGGGAGTTAGTTTATTTTGCGGTATTGAATATTGTTTTCTACCGCAATACCCGAACTCTGACATTTTCAATCATTGTTCGTTCGGCAGCGGCGCTGTCTCCTGTGTACTCGACACTTGCCTGCGGCGCCGCGGCTCCCTGACCAAGCCGTATTGGAGTACGGTAATATACCTGATTCTCCCAGCGTAATGTTCCTTCAATAATTAACGTGTAATTTCCTGCGGGAACTGCTGTACCGCGGCTGTCTGTTCCGTCCCATGTGTATGTAAGATTTCCGGTTCTGGGAGTGGCTGCGCTTATGGCATCTATTTGATTACGGGACATTTGGGAAAGGTTTGACTGTTTAACCCACAACGGAATGGATGTAGGTCTGCGGTTATATCCGCCGTTGGCTGTCCATCGTGTAGCATAAAGCGTTTTAATGTGTCTTCCGCCAGAATCTTCGATCCACACCGCAAACTGATTTGTTGCGGAACCGCTCTGACGCGTAAATGAAAAAGATACCTCTGCCGCAGGTAAAGATGTCTGCTGGGCTGCTGCGCCTGTTAAAATTAAAGTTGTTAATAATAATAAATATAAATGTTTCATTTTACCCCCTGTTTATTTCAGGATAACATATTTTTTTTTATTAAACATCGTTTTTTGAACAGTTAATGGTATTAGACACTCTGTCCCTGCAATTCTGCTTCGCCGCCGGTATTGATTGATATAATCGCCGTTAAAAGAGCGGATATGGCGATTAATACCGCCGCTACCGAAGGAACACCCGGTATTGTAACCATAAAATTGTAAACTCCGTGAATTGCCGTTGCGGTAACAACCCGGAGAAGAGCCTGTATGGGATTGGTTCGGAACAATACCGCCGCTGCGCCTATACGTGAACCGCAAGCGCCGTGCAGAGGGGCGGCGGTAAAAACACGTAACATCAATATTCCTGAATTTGAAGCTCCGTACACAGCGCTTTCCAGGAGCGCGAAACCGAGACCGGCTATTAGACCTGTAGCTGCTCCGTTTCTTATTGTGTTGTAAGAAAGGGGCATTATTATGCTCTCCTGTGGATTTATGCGGCTGCTTATCAGGAAGAACAGGAACAACATTAAAAGGCGGCTTATTTCTTCAGTAAACGCCACGCGGACAAATACCTGTAAGAGCAGAGCTAATCTGCCGGTAGTCGCATATGAAAAGGTTAAAAAATTCTGTAAAAGAAGCGCCGGGAAGAACGCCGCCGCTCCGGCCAATAACGCGAATAAAAAGCGGACAGGGGTAAATTGGTATTTTGCAATCCGGAACCAAATATACACGGCAAAAACAGGGATTGAAGAAATTAAAATTATTACCAGTAAAATCCATATAGCCGACATAACAGTATTTTATCAAATTATCAAACAGTATTATACCCATAAATACCGCGATTCCGTTAAATCCTTAACATTCAGGTTAAGTATGGGCAGGAACAACTCGTGTTTTATCTGAGGCTGTTATATTATTTCCTGCTTATTTCCTGAAAAGAGAGCGTATTGTAAAAGTTCATTTGGAGTGTTTCCTGCAAGAATTTTATTATACATATTAAGAATAAGAAAGGCAGCGTCTGAATTTTTTTCAAGTTTTGATATTATTTCCAGAATCGAAGCTGCATTTTCTTCTGTCTGTGCAAGAGCGTTCATCTTAATATGATAGTGGAGAGCCGCAGCTGCTCCAATTGAGATAAATGCAGGCGTTATGCCCTGTTCAATGCAGCAGTTGATTGCTCCCATAAATCTGTCCTGATGTCCCAGTTTCCTTTCTGTGTCAGCGCCCACGCGCTCACATGTGTCCTTGAGATTTCTGTTATTAAAGCGGAAAATCAAATCCTTAATATGATCCATTATTCCCTGCAGATCGGCATTAAATTTTTTATTAAGGGCTTGCGCGCTTTCAATCATTGCGTTCTGAGTTATAAAAAGAATATCCGCTCTTGATGCGGCATCTGCTATATATGTTTCTCCCAGAAGAAGACCCAGGTATGCGCATAACGCATGGCCCATGTTATGAATAAAAAATTTTCTCTGAATAAAAAAATTAAAGTTATTAAAAGGAACAATTCCTTTTATTTCCGGAAAACTGCCTTTAAAAGCGTCTTTGTTAACGGGGAGAAACGCGTATCTTTCCGTACATATCCGTAATATATTTCCTTCCTGCATGTCCTGAGTTTGTAAGGGTACCATCCGCCCGATAGAAGTTTCCACAAAACCAACCTGTTCTTTCATTTGTGTTATTTCATTTTCAACAAGATAATTTTTTATTAGTTCCGCAAGATATTTATCCGCATTAATCAGATTTTCACATATAATGATATTTAGCGGAACAGTATTATTCCGAAACCGCTTTCTTAAGCCGCCGGCAATAACAGGCGCGATGGAAGGAAGAGACCTTACCCCTACAGCGGTCGCTATTATATCCGATTTCGCGATGCAATCCATAGCTTCATTTTCATTAACGCAATTAATAGCAGTTATTCCGGTAATCATTATTTCTTCAGATTCGCTGTTGGATACAAATTTTACAGGATAAGCTTTTATTTTATTTATGGCATTAACGATGTTTTCTGCGGCATCAATAAATGTTATTTTATAATCTGCTCCTGAAAAAAGCGTTCCAATGAATCCGCGCCCTATATTGCCAGCGCCATATATTACAGCATTCATAATGAAGAATATCATTGGAATTATGGTTTGTATAGAATCTTTTCATTTCCTTCTCCATTACACAAAAACTTGCGGTAATGAACAATATATGCGATAATTTTATTAAGGAAGGTCACATGAGCGCATTGCCAAAAGTTGAACAGTGGTTTACCTATGCTGATTACAAGGAATGGGAACTTGCTGAAGGGGAACGTTTTGAAATAATCTACGGCGAGGCATACGCAATGTCAGCGCCAGGCGCCAGGCATCAGGCAATACAATTAGCATTATCCAGCCAGTTCTATCTGTTTTTAAAAGGTAAACCTTGCAAGGCCTATCCTGCTCCCTTTGATGTCCGGCTTTTTTATGAAGAAGATGAAAGTGATGATACAGTTGTTCAGCCGGATCTTGTTGTCATTTGTGACAAGAGAAAACGCGGACCGGAAGGATGCCGGGGCGCTCCGGATTTTATCGCCGAAATTCTATCTCCATCAAATACCGCCAGCGAAATGGAAAAAAAATTCAAATTATACAGGCAGGCAGGAGTCCGCGAATACTGGGTAATCGATCCTGAAAATAACGGCCTTACGGTATATCTTTTCCAGAAAAACAGGATTTTAACCGATACATACGGAAATGATGATATTGTTCCGGTAACAACCATTCCGGGTTTAAAAATTTCCCTGGAACAGGTATTTGCAGAATAATTCATGCATCTGCTAAAGACAGCCGCCGGAAACCTTCACTCTGCGGCAACTGCCGGAAAGTCAAAGGCGGAACAATCCGCGAAAAATGTTTTATTAAAAACGCCATCTGCGCAGTTAACAAAATCTGCCGCTCCTTTATCTGCTTCTGTTACTCGTTCTGTCTCTTCGCTTATTAGCGCAGCAGGGCTTCCCGCGGATAAACTTTCCGCCTCGATTGTATCTTTTGCACGTTTTTTTTCATTGCCGTTAAAGCCTAACCTGTTAGCTGACATTCGCCGCATTGCTTTTACATCTGCGGCGGATATTCAACCGGAACCGGCAAAACAAGCAACTGTAAGCGCATCAGGCGCAGATGCCGAAATTAAAAACAGGGTAACGCTTTCTCTGGCTGCATCTGCCGCTGAAAGCAAGGGAGTTGAACTTCAGCCGAAAGGATTTGAAGCGTATGCGGAAGCGGTTGATCCTGACTGGCAAAGGCGGCAGGATAACGATAGACATCAGCGCGGCAGGCGCAATAAAAATCATGGCGAACATGAAAAAGAAAGTACACTGTTAAAAACGGGTTCTGTTTCTGCTTCCGGACTAAAAGAGTTGTTCTTTGAAACAGAGGATAAAAATCCCCTGCTTTACATATTAAACAGATTACCCGGAAAAAACGGGCAGCGTTGGATTGTGCTGCCGTTCAGTTTTTCTGATAACGAGATAGAATATAAAGTTTCAATGAGGGTTTTACTTGACGATGAATATACATCAGGTTGCGCCGCCTGTCTGGCGCTTGATATTGCAGCTAACGCCGGTAAACAAGAATCAAACGGGGATTATAAACATAGATGGCTGTTTGCCCTTGAATCCGCCAATGATAAGCCAATGAAGCTGACAGCTTATCTTCCGCCTGAAATTTTACCGGAAACTCATTGCATGTTTGCAGGCGAATTTTCCAGACTTTTAGAATTACCGCCGGAGCGTATTTCTGTTAAAACCATGACAGAATCTTTTCCTTTTGAATCCGGTATGGATGCCGCAGACCTCAGCGATGAACTGTTACGCGCAATAGACGAGGAGGCGTAATGTGAAAAAAAGGAAACTTGCTTCCGCTATTGGTTATACGCCGGGTCATCCCGCGCCTGTTATGCTTGCTTCGGGCAGAGGCAGGGAAGCGGAACAAATTATGGCTGTAGCGCAGCAGGCGGGAGTTACAATTGTAGAAGACGCGGCTTTTGCAGCATTGCTGGATGTAAGCGCCAAACCCGGAGATTTTATTCCGTCCTGGTGCTGGGAAACAGCCACGAAAATTTTGTCATTTGTGATGAAGAGTCAGGAAAAAAAAATAGTAAAATAAAATAATGAGGTTATTATGGATAGTTGTTTTTTATATAACGCGGATGCGTATGTAAAAATTAAGGAAATACCTGGTTCAAGCATAGATTTAATTCTGACAGATCCTCCTTATAATCTTGGTGTTTACTCAACCGGTAACATGAAATTTTCCTGGAGGAAAGAAATTAACAATGATTTGGCGCAATGGGATAAGACGCAATTTAACCCCGCGAGTTTAAAAGAGGATTTTTTACGCATATTAAAACCGGCAGGTAATATTTTTATTTTCTGCAGTTATAATTTAATTGGTAAATGGCATGAAACTTTTGATCCTGTTTTTGATACTTTTCAGTTTTTTGTCTGGCATAAATCAAACCCTGTTCCAAAATTCAGGAAAGCGGGTTTTCTTAACAGTTGTGAACTAATTGTGTGTATGTGGAATAAAGGGCATACATGGAATTTCGGAAAACAAAGTGAAATGCATAATTTCTTTGAATCCCCTGTATGCAGATACCCGGAAAGATTAAAAGAGCCAAATCATCCAGCTCAAAAACCAGTTAAATTATTGACACATCTGTTAAAAATCGCGTCAAATGAAGGTGACACGGTTTTAGATCCATTTATGGGCGTTGGCTCAACGGGCGTAGCAGCAATGCTGAATAACAGAAAATTTATTGGAATTGAACTTGAAGATGATTATTTTAATGCCGCTGATAAAAGAATTGATAAATTAAATAATCTGTAAAAATTATTTTTTCCTTTACAAATCAATCTGTATAGTTTATGATTTATTTAGTATAGATTGCCTATACCAATTAAAGGAGGCAAAGTATGGAAACTGAAGCAGCTCGTTACATATTTATTCAACAGGGCAGCGGATTATCAAAGAAAAATTTTGCGGAAAGTCTTGGGATTTCCAAGGCAATGGGTTATCAAATATCTACCGGTTTATTAAAGCCTTCACGCGAGGTAATGGAAGCCATGCGCAGAACTTATAATATAAATTTACACTGGTTTTTAACAGGTATTGGCAACTCCGGTTTTGATCCTGATACTGTGGAAATTGAACTGCTGGATCAACTGGCCGCCGCAGGTACAGGGCGCGAGGTCGATGCTTACATAGAAAAACGTGTTTTTCAGGTACCGCGTTCGCTCATTGCGCCCTACAGGGCCGATAAATTGCAGGCAGTCTTTGTCGCCGGAGACAGCATGATCAATGAAAAGATCAATGACGGCGATATTGCTGTGTTCCATCCGGGATTGAAGGAAGGAAACGGCATTTATGTTATTTCCGCAGGGAATACCCTTATGGTTAAAAGGATTGATTTTGATACAAAGAAGCAGACTATTACGCTTATCAGTGCCAATCCTGATTATATACCGCGTCATTTTTCCGGCCATGAGCTGGAGGACGTCAGAATTGCAGGGAGAGTATTAATCTGTATTCACAAGGTTTAATCCGTGTTGCGTTTAACAAAACGACTGTATATGTTTGCAGCATTCGTTAATAGCAACAGGAATATTTTTGATAATGTCAGAAGCGGTTACGCTGTAATGCGACATATTCATGGCTGCGGCTTCGCCTGATTTGCCATGGAAGTACGCTCCAAGAACGCTCGCTGTAAAAATATCAGATCCTTGAGCGATAAAACCTGCAATCATGCCTGTCAGTACATCTCCTGTTCCGGCTTTTGATAGAGCGTTATTGCCTGTAGTATTAAAATAATAAACGCCGTCCGGATTTGCTATTATGGTATGCGCGTCTTTTAACAGCGTTACTACATTAAAGTCCGTAGAAAATTTTATAGCGGTTCCTGTTATATCATCTAAAATATCTGCGACAGAAAATCCTGTCTGCCCGTTAGCGTTTAAGCTGTTTGCGAGTAAACGGCTCATTTCTCCCGGGTGCGGCGTTATTACACACGGAGCTTTTCTCATGTTTAGAATGTTCATGTTTTGTGAAACCGCGAAAAGAGCGTCTGCATCCAACACAATAGGAACTTCCGCAATGCTGATAAGTTCATGAACAAATTCCGTTACATCGGGACTGCGTCCTATGCCGGGACCGATGACGAGTACGCTTGCGTTTTTTATCTCTTCTGTCAGCGCGTTAATGCTTTTTTTACAGTACATCCCGTTTATTTCCGGTACGTTACGCGTAATTACTTCCCTTTGCCAATGATGTATTACTCCGGCTACATCAGGCAGAACACATGCGCATACAAGTCCGCAGCCTGTCATGTATGACGCGGAACATGTCAGCGCCGCAGCGCCGGGCATGTCATTGGAACCTGCAAAGACCAGTATTTTACCGTAATTTCCCTTGTTTGAGCGCTGCCTGCGTTCTGGTAATAAATTTCCCGCTTCATCTGCAGTTAAAGTATTTGCCTCTGTTTTTACCTTATCAATTAATGCGTCTGGAATTCCAATATCTTCTACATGAACTTTGCCGGCATATTCCGCTCCGGGATAGGTTAAAATTCCTGTTTTTGGATAACCCAAAGTTACAGTTTCCGAGGCCTTTACAGCGTTTCCCATAACGCGGCCTGTATCTGAGTGAACGCCCGAAGGCATGTCAACTGATAATATATATTTCGCGTAACGGTTAATCATTTCTGTCAGGATTTTGTAATTTCCCCCGATATTGCGATCTAGTCCCGTACCAAGCATTGCGTCCACTACCAAATCGGAAGTTTCGATAACAGCCTGAATGTTTTGATGGTTATCAGCGTATTGTATGGATTCAATTGGTATCCCCATTTTTTTTATTATTTGCAAATTTATTTCAGAGTCATTCATTACTGCGTTCATATCACCAGCAAATAAAACTTTTACTTCTGTTCCTTTTACATGCAAGTGACGCGCTATCGCCATTCCGTCGCCGCCGTTACTGCCTGATCCGCAGACAATTAAAACTTTCGCGTTTTGCTTGCCGTCAATTATTCTTAAACAATGTTTGGTAATATTAATTGCGGCGTTTTCCATAAGCAGGATGGACGGTATGCCCATTTCTTCTATTGCAATCCGCTCTATCATGCGCATTTGTCCGCTTGTTACAACTTTCATATCAGTAACCTTAAAAAAATTCTAAGAAGCCTCAGCAAGTTTTCGTTTGTCTTTTCTGTACATAATCACATGTATAAATATTACAAACGCGCTTATGGCAATACCGATTAGATCCAGTATAACGCCTGGATCTATCAGCATTAGGCCTGCCGCGATTGCGACAAGGCGTAAAGGGACTCCCAGCTTTCTGAGCATAAAGCCTTCAACTCCTATGGCAATATTGAACATTCCGATTATGGAGGTAATTATTATCTGTACGAATGACAGGGGAGTAGTGCCTATTAAAAGCATTTCCGGACTGAATACAAAAATGAATGGAACAATAAATGCCGCGATTGCAAGTCTTGTTGCGTTAACCGCAGTCATAATCGGATTTGATTTTGCGATTGCCGCTCCCGCGTATGCGGCTAAAGCGACAGGGGGAGTTATGTCAGCTAATATTCCGAAATAGAAAACAAACATGTGAGCCGCCAATAACGGAACTTCAACGCCGATTGCTTTTCCGGCGTTTAGTACCATGGGAGCTGTAATTGTAGCCATAATCACATAATTTGCCGTTGTAGGTATTCCCATTCCGATAATTAAACAGGTAAGCATTGTTATTATTAGAGCTACAAGAAGACTGGTTCCAGTCGAAGCCAGGAACGGGTTATTGACTATTGATGTAAGCTGTCCTATGAGTAATTGTCCGATACCTGTAAGGGAAACAATTCCTATGATTGTACCTGCTACCGCGCATGCGATAGCGACGCCTATTGTGTTACGTGAACCATTTGTAACGGCTTCCACAAATCCCGCGCGGGAGAAACGGGTATCCTTCCTGAAAAAACTTACTATAAATGCGGACAGTACTCCAAAACACGCGGCATAAGCCGGAGTAAAGCCAACTCCCATTAAAACCACCAAAATTATTACAGGCAGGAAAAGATATCCCTTTGTAAGAATCAGCGGCAGGAAACGCGGAATTGATTCTTTTGGCAATCCCTCAAGTCCCAGCTTTTTCGCTTCAAAGTGAACTACAAAAAATATACCTGTAAAATACAGCAACGCGGGCAGTATAGCCGATCCCGCGATTACAAGATATGGAATGCCTGTGAACTCAGCCATGAGAAACGCTGCTGCTCCCAGAATTGGAGGCACAATCTGCCCTCCTGTGGAGGCGGCGGCTTCTACCGCCGCCGCGAATTCTGGTTTATAGCCTGTTTTCTTCATCATTGGGATTGTTACACTGCCTGAACCTACGGTGTTGGCTACAGAACTGCCCGAGATCATGCCTTCAAGCGCGCTTGCGATGACCGCTACTTTGGCCGGTCCGCCCACAGAGAAACCTGCCACCGAGTTGGCAAGATCAATAAAAAATTTCGCTATTCCTGATTTTTCCAGAAATGAAGCCAGAAATATAAACAATACAATAAATGTTGAACATACTCCGATGGGAGTTCCGATTACTCCATCGGTTGTATAAAAAAGCTGGTGAATTACGCGGCGCAGGGAAAAACCGTCAATAAACGCGAAAGTGATGAAACCTGTTGCAACTACCAGAATGGGCAGCCCTACAACACGCCTGCAAAGCTCCGCCAGGATCAATATTCCAATTATTCCTACGGTAATATCCATAGGTTGTATTAAAACCGCTCTGCTGATAATGGTTCGAAAATTTATTACATAGTAGAAGAAAGAACCAGAGCCCAGAACGCCAAGGATAAAATCATACCACGGGATGTAATTTATCCGTTTTGTCATTCCTTTTCGTGCTGGATAAAGCAGATAGCCTATAAAAACCAAAATCCCTAAAAACGCGCTGCGCCTAACCTGTTCAGGCAGCGTTGCGATCAATGTAACCCAAAAAACATAAACAGCGAATAAAATTAAAAGGCATTTAATAATAATATCGGGAATGCCTGTAAAATGGCGAACATTGGATTCGCGGTCAAATTTTACTATAAGTTCTTCGGTTTCCTCTTCGGTTAATATATGATTGTCATCGTTCGTTTGATTCATTTTATTTCTCCTGTTCGCAAGGTTATATGCGCGTTCTTTCCGCAAAGATTCTTCAGGCTGATTGTCTCTCCGTTGACTTGCAACAAATGATCCGAAATTGTGCCAACAATATAATTTAATTCTGTAAAGTTATTGTTAAAACCGGTAATAACAAACGCGTCGCCGTCACGATCCATCGTGAGTCCTTCTTCCAGCTCTGTCTGCATTCCCGCTCCGAATGAGTGGAAACGGACAGCGACAGTTTTTATTTTACTGCCGTCAATCCTGAAGGTTTCACGCACAGGACTTTGATTAACTGAATGGATGAATTCAATGGAAAACTCGTTCTCTTTATCAATGCGCCAATTACCATATATTTTGCCAGAATCAGTATTTATAATCTCTAATATTGAATAATCTACAGCTTTTGGATTTTTCCCCTTTAAAAAAACAATTACTGGTATCGCCGCTATCAATACAAAAATAGCAGCGATAAACCAAACCGCTTTTTGACGCGGCATTACCTGATGGCGCCAATTTCCCTAAAATATTTTAAGGCTCCAGGATGGAAAGGCACAGAAATTCCTTCAACCGCGTATGCAGGAGATAGTTCGCTTCCCTTAATATGCGCGGCTTCTATTTGAGCCTTGCTTTCAAAAAGATTCTTTGTAAGCTGATATACGGTATCATCGCTTAATTTTGTGCTTACAATAAAGGTGGCTTTTACAGCGACAGTCTGGACAGCGGCAGTCTGACCTCTGTAACTTCCTGCCGGTATCGGGTATTTTGTGTAAAACGGATAAAGACTGATTAGCCTTGCCGCATTCGCGTCATCAATTTCCAGAATTAAAATATCCCTGCTTGTCGCAAGGTCGATTATTGCTGGAGTGGGAGATCCGGCGACGCAGAAGAATGCGTCAATTTTGTTGTCGCGCAGAGCGTCGGCTGACGCTGCAAAACTTAAATTTTGTTTGCCGATCTGTTCAAATGTGATACCGTAGACATCCAGTATTTGCCTTGCGTTAAACTCAACACCGCTGCCTGCGTCTCCGACTGATACTTCTTTACCTCTTAGATCCGCGACTGATCTAATTCCGGAAGCCGCGCTGACTACAATCTGACATACTTCGGCATAAAGCCCTGCCATACTGTTAAAACTGGTAATTTGTTCACCGTTGAAAAGATCCACTCCCCGCCATGCGTAATCCATTACATCATTCTGAACAATTGCAAGCTCAACTTCTGAGGCGTTTATTAATTGAATATTCGCTCTTGACGCTCCTGTAGATTGTACAGTAACCGGGATTTTTGTTTTTTCCGCGAGGATTTGCCCAACTGCAGTCCCAAATGCATAATAGGTGCCAGTGCTTCCGCCTGTTGCCATACGAATCTGTTCGCTTCTGTTTTTACACGCGGCAATTCCAAAGGAAAGTAACGCTGCCAACACAATTACGATAATTTTTTTCATTTATTTCTCCTGTTGGGAGATTATATCTTTTTTTTTAAGCTTTTTTCAAGACTCCGCGGATATTTTACATATCCTGTAATAAATATTCATATTATTTACACCATTACAAATTCTGTGATACATATTTAAATTATAAGTTTTTGAATTTCTCCTTTATTAATTCCCCAGAATTCTACCTGAAGAGGCTTGCCTGCTGCACATTCAATAACCGCGAATGACGCTCCAATTTTACTTCGTGGGTTTCCAACGCTGCCGGGATTTATAAGAAAAATACCATCAGCGTATTTTAATAATGGCACATGACTGTGGCCGAACAATGCCGCGTTAGCCCCATTATTTCTGGCTGACGCGATAAGAGTGTGATAACCGCCGTACAGACTGTGGCGGTGTCCATGACACATAAAAAACCGATTCTCTCCAAAGTCAAAGACGCCAGCTTCTGACTGATAACCATAATCGTTGTTTCCTCCGGTAAGCGCCCAATTGCAGGAAAAACCTGCCGCATCTGACGCGGGGCGCAGATCTGAAATGCCGTCGCCGAGAAAAGCTGCCGAACAGATTGTGTCATTTGGCGGTACATGATCATTTGCCCAACGCAAAACGGTTTTAAGAGCTGTTATGTTGCCGTGCGTATCAGATAACAACAGAAGTTTTTTACTGTCCATGATGAATGTTAATTTTTATGTTTACTGCTGTTTCGACGGGAAGAGACATAACGGGAAAAATCGTTAATATTTTTTACAATAATGCGATCAGAGAATATTTCTACACGCCGCTGATTTACAAAATGACTTAATATATCTCTGGCTTCGCTCGCGCTTATTCCCGCCCAGTGAGCCACGCCCTCGATAGTAGTTTTAAATTCCCGCCTTTCGCTAGATCTGTCTGTATCAGGCTGGGTTTCATCCAGCATTAGAAACACATCCGCTATTTTTGTCTGCGGGTCAGGCAGCGTAAGGATCATGAAACGCCTCTTGGAATCGTAAATGCGCTTACAGAACATTTTTAGAAGTTTCAGGGCGATCTGCGGATTGCCAAGCAGGAGTATTTCAAAATTCTGCGTGTTAAATTCCAGTACTTTTACTTCGTCTAACGCAATGGCGGTCGCGGAACGCGGTGAATTTTCCAGGATCGCCATTTCACCAAACATTTCGGAAGGTTGTAAGATATCCAGAGTTCGTTCCATTTCTCCTATGAGTTTTACAAGCTGCACCCTGCCGGACTGAATAAGGTAAAATGTGTCGCCTGGTTCAAACTCGGAGAAAATTATTTCTCCTTTTGGAAAAGTCCGGGAAAAACGGCTGAATGCCGCCAAATCCATAGCCATTTTACGCTCCAGCCTGCGGTTTTGTATTGATGTTTTTTATAGCCATGCCGGGCCCCTTGCCTTCTCCGTAACGGGCCAGGGCGTTTTCCGTAATCTCAAGATTTTTTGTAGCCTGAACCGCGTACTTTCCGGAAGGATGGAATGTCAGATAACTGTTGAATACATACCTGGCATGTGAAAAGCGCTTGTTTTTCAAATAAAAATTTCCGACATTGAACAGGCTGTCCGCAGGCGGCTCTTCTTCCTTTGACATAAGTTTGGAAACCTGTTTATGAACCCGCCGCATCTGGTTGGAAAAAACTTTTAACATCTTCATGATGATTCTGGAATTTGCCATCGCTACTGCTTCAAATTCCGGAACTGTAAACGCCATGACAGTAGTATCTGACATGGCTATGGCGTTTTCCTCGCGCGGGTAGCGGCCCAATGCCGATTTAACTCCAAAAAACTCGCCGGGCTGCACCGAGTCCTGTATATCGTTTCCGGATTCTATATCCTGATAAACCAGATTTACCTTTCCGTTTTGCAGAATGAAAATTCTCTCCGCAGGATCTCCGTGAAAGTATATCAAAGAGCCAGAACGGTATTGAAGCGGTTTTGGCATTATTTTTTTTCCTGTTCCGGTTCAAAGGGTAAATAATCCAGTTTTTTCTTAAAGCCGATTTTCTCTCTGACATGATTGTAAAGACCCGCAGGATCGCCTTTGACAAACATGGTTTTCCTTCCTATTTTTATCTGTGTATAATTTTCCGGAAGTTCACCTTTTAAAATGTCCAGAAAGCGCGTTTCACCGTAAATTGGCTTACCGGCTAAAGTAAGTAATTCAATATCCTGCATGTTCGCATTGACAAGATTTTCATAGGGATCGCCGCATTTGGCTTTGAGGACAAGAATGTCACCTAACTTGCCTTCATCCAGACTTCCGATTCTGTCCTGCATAAGAAACGCTTTTGCCGCGTTAATCGTGCACATTTCAAATATTTTTTTTGCCGGAAGATCCTCTCCGTAAAGTTTACGGTAAAGATCCCGGTCATATTTAATTTCTTCCAGAATATTTGCGGAACCTGACGCAGATGAATCTGTTCCTATTGTAACATTTACTCCCGCCTTGATCATCTTTCTGATTTTACATGTAACATTAAACATGAACATGTTAGAATGACCGCACCATGAAACGCTTGCGCCGGCTTTGGCTACCTTTTTAATGTCTTCATCGCTGAAAGCTATGCAATGAACCAATAGACAGTGATTATCCAGAATATTTATTTTTTCCAGCGCGTCAATACCATGCATGGCTTCATTATCGAAGCCTTCGCTAAGATGTGTGATAAAAGGCCAATGATTTTTTAAAGCCAGTTCATGTTCAATTTCCGCGCCTTCGCCCCATTTTAACTCATACGATGAACATTCATGGGCAATAGCGTATTCCATAATCGCCCTCACTGGCAAACCAGGTAATATTTTACTGTTTAACGCATGCGGAAAGTGATCGTTTACAGTGGAAACGCCTGAAAACAGGCACTTATATCCTGAGAGAGCGTATAAATCTTCTCTTGTAAGATTGGAGCGTTCTTTAAATGTGTCCGAAGATTTTAAATCTTTGTCCCACGGCAGCCATGTAAGATAAAAAGTGCCTTTTTTCGGCCCTACAGGCGGACGATAATTCCCCTGCAGATGATCGTGGGTATTTATCAGAGAAGGGTATACGAAGGACTTTTCCTTTAAATCTATTTTTACAGTACCGTTGGTTCCCGGAGAAATAATTTTATCTCCTTTTACTCCCAAATTACCGGTATGTGCTTTTTTACCCGGGGAAACAATTATTCCGTTTGTTAAGGTATAATCAAACACTTATGTCCGTCCTTTTTAGCGAGGGAAATCCTCTATACTAATATTTTATTACGAATAACTTTATAGATCAACATTCTAAATAAAAACTTAATTCTATTATCGGTAGAAATGATGAATTTACGGCAAATAATTGCTACAATACCTGTAATGGTCGATCTTCACACACATTCCAATGTTTCCGATGGACATTTAAGTCCTGATCTGCTTATAAAAGAAGCGGTTCGGCTTGGTATTCGGGCAATTGCCCTTACTGATCATGATACCATTAATGGTCTTGACAGCGCAAGAATTTCCGCAGAGGCATGTGCAGAGGATATTTATTTTATTCCTGGAATTGAGATTAATATAAACTGGAACAGTAAAAAAACGCCGCGAGGAGCTCCAGGACTTGGCCCAGGCGGAGAGTTCCATCTTTTGGGATTGGGGATTAATAAACCTAGCCCGGCATTTATAGATGCTATCGGGGAGTTGTCCCGCAGAAGAGAAGCGCGAAACAGGGAAATCCTGGATAGAATGTATGAACTGAGCCTAATTGATACAGTTTCATCAGGCGGTGATCAGATATCAGCCTGGGATGAATTAATGGCTATCTCTGGCGGCAACTCAATGGGACGGCCTCATTTTGCTACCTTTTTGGTTAAACGTAAAATTGTAAAAAATCAGAATCAGGCATTTAAACGGTATCTTGGAGTTGGAAAACCTCTTTATGTTCCCAAAGAAGGTATGATATTTGAGGAAGCTGTTACCCTTATCCGCGAATCAGGAGGACTTCCCGTTCTTGCGCATCCTTCTTCGCTTTATGTTGCGTGGGGACGCTTTCCCGACCTTGCAAAAATATTAAAAAACCAGGGATTGATGGGTATTGAAGCATGGCACCCGACTGCCAAACCCGGCTCCTGCCGCCGGCTTGAAGCTCTGGCTCTGTCTTTGGGATTGTATATCACCGAAGGTAGCGATTTCCACGGTTCAACCCGCCCGGATCGCAGATTGGGTTATTCCGGCAGAGGCAGAAAAATCAGCGACACAGTTCTCGAAGCGATACCGGAACTGATGCAGAAAAACAGGCTTTGATCCATTCAGGATGTAAAATAGCTTCATCCAATAAACGGGCCATAATCGTTGTATATCCTTCTCCGACATTTTGTTTCCACCAGTTTATTGTTGAATCATGGATACGCAATGAAAACATTTTTCTTTTGCGCATTTCAATTGCCAGAAGCCTGCCTTTCCGCAATTCTTCGGGTGTCGATTCCGGAATATCGCTGTAGTCAATTGGCCTGTTTTTTAGATCGGCCATAAGCTTTTGATCTTCTTCCGATAATGGCGGCGGGTTATCTGTATTTAATACATATTTACAAATATCCATAATAATATTTCTCCTTTTCTTTTTTGCTTGCCTTTCTGGCTGAAATAATCCGAATGAAATTGTCCTGTTCTGTATAAATAACTATAAGAACATCACAACCGCTTAATCCTATAATTCTCCACCGGTCTTCTGATATGGAACTATGTTCACTGTCATACCAGCATAAAAATTTTGGATCGGAAAATACCATTGCTGCCATGCTAAAAGAGACTCCATGCTTCATTATGTTTATGGCATTTTTCCGGTCGTCCCATATAAACTTCACTTCCATTATAATACTCCTTTTAATTAATGTCAATATTAATGTCAATAAATATGTATTGACATTAATAAATTTAAAGGGATAAAATATCCCAGGGATCTTCTCCAAGGCGGCGGTAATGAACTGCTTCCAGAATATGCTCAGCTTCAATTAATTCTTTAGCTTCCAGGTCTGCGATGGTTCGGGATACCCGTAAAATTCCGTGATAAGCCCTGCCTGACAATCCCAGTTTTGCGGTTGCTTTATGAAACGCGTTTTCCGCTTTTTCGTTCATGGGACACAGAGATTCGATTTTTCCTGCCGGAAGCAAAGCATTTCGGCGTATTACTGTCCCTTTAAAACGTTGTTTCTGGATTTCTACTGCATTTATCACCCGGCGGGCGATTTCGGAGCTATCAGAAGCAGTGTCTTCTTGGTTGAAGCTGCATTGTCTGCCTATTTCTTCGATTTTTGGCGGAAGGACAGCTACCCGTATTTCAACACGATCAAGAAGCGCGCCGCCGAACCTGCGCCAGTAGCGGTTAACTTCCTCCGGTGAACAGAAACAAATGCTGTCTGTTTCGCGCATACCAAGGCGGCCGCAGGGACAGGAGTTAGCTGACATTATTAACTGAAATTCAGCGGGAAGGCGCAAAAGCCCTTCCGCTCTGACGATGCTTATTACCCTGTCTTCCAATGGTTCGCGTAATGCCTGAAGAACGTTTATTCTGAACTCCGGGGCTTCGTCAAGAAAAAGCACTCCAAAGTGGGCTAAACTTATTTCTCCGGGGCGCGGGATTCTCCCTCCGCCTAAAATTCCTTCGGCGCTGGCGGAATGGTGAGGAGAACGGAAAGGAGGCCGGGTAATCAGGCGGTCTATAAAGCCGCCGTTATTTGACAGAGGTCCGGCAAGGCTGTAAAGGCGCGTTACTTCTACCGCTTCAGTCGGAGAAAGTGGAGCCATTATTGAAGGCATCCGGCGCGCAAGCATTGTTTTTCCCGCGCCAGGCGGTCCGAAAACTAGAACATTATGCCCGCCTGCCGCGGCAATTTCCAGTGCGCGTTTGTAAACAGCCTGTCCTTTCACATCACAGAAATCGCCTGTGTTTTCGTCATTAAAACCGCCGCAGTTTTCGTCTAACGAACAGCCTGTAAACCTGTAACCTAGATTTTCATGTTTATAGTTACACGCAGGTTCAGTTCCATGAGACGCAGGAAGCGCGCCTTTTTCTTCCCTGATAAAAAGAGCGTGAACTGCTTCCTGTAAACTATTCGCCGCTGTAAACCGCGCGCTTTTATTAAACATGTTTCCTTCGGATGCCAGAATAGCGGCTTCTCCAGCGTTTTGAGCCGGTACGATAAACTCTGTAATCCCTTCTGCAAGCCCTGCCGCGATTGCAGCTAACACTCCCCTCACCGGCCTGATTTTTCCGGACAGTTCAAGCTCTCCCATCACAAGCAGATTCCCCGAAACCGGCGCGATACCCGCGGCTGCCATTACTGACAGAGCAATCGGCAGATCGAGGGCGGCTCCGTCTTTTTTCATTCCTGCCGGCGCAAGGTTTATTAAAATCCTGTCCAGCGGAAAACTGAAACCTGAATTTCTGAAAGCCGCCCGCACGCGCTCTCGCGCCTCGCGAACCGCTCCTTCGGCAAGCCCTGTTATATCAACTCCGGGAATCCCCCTGCGTATATCCGATTCAACCCGGATAATGATTCCGCCTGCCCCATAAGGCATATAAGCCAACACACTCATATATAACTCCTTGCCTTATATATGACGCGTAAATGTGTAGCGCTTTACTGAAGAGGGAAAAATAAATTTTATATTAATTGAGGCAGTTCCAAAACTTTCAAACCGAAAGTTTTGGAACTGCAACCTTAGATGTAATTGAGTTTTGGAACTATCTGTCTTGACAACACTACTATACTGCGATTAAGTATTATGTATGCGTAAATTTGAAGTTGTATCGCCGTTTAAACCATCAGGCGATCAGGGCGAGGCAATCGCTGCGCTTGCAGACGGTATCAGGACGGGAGATAAGTACCAGACATTGCAGGGTGTCACAGGTTCAGGAAAAACTTTTACCATGGCGAAACTTATCGAAGAAGTGCAGATGCCTACGCTTGTTGTCAGTCATAATAAAACTTTGGCCGCGCAGCTTTACCGTGAGTTTAAAAGTTTTTTTCCCAATAACGCGGTGGAGTATTTTGTTTCCTATTATGATTACTATCAGCCGGAAGCGTATGTAGCGAGCCGCGATCTGTATATTGAAAAAGACGCTTCGATAAATGATGAGATTGAACGCATGAGGCTTTCCGCGGCGCGCAGCATGATGGAACGCGAAGATGTAATTATAGTGGCGACTGTTTCGTGTATTTACGGCATGGTAACGCCGGATGTTTACCGTAAAATGACCGCTACTTTTTCTAAAGGCGAAACCGTTGATGTTAACTCGCTAATCCGCCGTTTTGTGGAACTGCAGTACGAACGCAATGACGCAGTCTTTGAACGCGGACGTTTCCGCCGCCGCGGCGATACGCTGGAAATATTTCCCGCTTACATGGAGGAAGCGTATCGCGTCGATTTGGACTGGGATCGTGTTGAACGCATCCGCCGTTTTAATCCTGTGTCAGGTGAAATGCTTGAAGACCTTGATCGTGCTCTTATTTATCCTGCCAAACAGTTTGTTATGCCATCTGACATGGTGCAGAATTCGATGAGCGCAATCAGACAGGAACTGAAAGACCGCCTTGAATATTTCAAGAACAACGGCAAAATTATGGAAGCTGAAAGGCTGAAAACCCGCGTCGAGTACGATATTGAGATGTTAACTGAAATGGGCTACTGCCCCGGTATTGAAAATTATTCTGCTATTCTTGCGGGACGCAAACCGGGCGAGTCTCCTGACACATTGGTAGACTATCTTCCAAAGGAGCACCTGACGTTTATTGACGAAAGCCATGTTACCTTGCCGCAGTTAGGCGCAATGTACGCGGGGGATCGCAGCCGCAAGCAGAGCCTTGTCGATTATGGCTTCCGTCTGCCCTGCGCGCTGGATAACCGGCCTCTTCGTTACGATGAGTTTGCAGAGCGGCTGGATAAAACTGTTTTTGTTTCAGCCACGCCCGGTAAAACTGAAATTGAACAATCGGCGCGTGTAGTGCAGCAGTTAATTCGCCCCACAGGACTTCTTGATCCTGAAATTGAAGTGCGTCCCAGCGAAGGTCAGATGGAGGATATTTACGGCGAAGTGCAAAAGCGCATCAAGGCAGGAGAGAGATCGCTGATACTGACCCTCACTAAAAAAATGGCCGAGGATCTGACCGATTACCTTGGCGGCCTGGGTTTGAAAGTCCGTTACATACACAGCGAAGTGGAAACCATTGAAAGGGTGGAAATACTTACCCAACTGCGCCACGGCGAGTTTGATATTCTTGTAGGAATCAATCTGTTACGTGAAGGAATCGATCTTCCCGAAGTTTCATTTATCGCAATCCTTGACGCTGATAAAATAGGTTTCCTGCGTTCGCTTACGAGTCTTGTTCAGATAATAGGCCGCGCGGCGCGTAATGCCGCGGGCAAAGTGATTATGTATGCCGACAGGATGAGCGAGGCGATGGAGAAGGCAATCGCTGAAACCAACCGCCGCCGTGAGGTACAAATTGCATATAACAAAAAGCACGGAATAACGCCGGCTACAGTGAAGAAAGCAATTGCGGAAATACTGACGCGCCATGTCGAAGAAGCCGATAACGCTGCCGCAAATACTATCGATGTTCTGAAAAAATCATACAATGTATTAATTCCCGCCCAGCGAAAACAGTTAATTAAAGCTCTTGAAAACGAAATGCTGGAACATGCCAAAAAGCTTGAATTTGAACAGGCGGCGGCAATCAGGGATGAAATCGCCCGGATTAAAAATTAACTGAACAACGCTAATTATCCGGTAATCAATATCTTGAAAATATATTTTTATTATATATATTATTAGTATATGGAAAACAAAGAAACGCTTACCCTTCTTTCCAATGTATTATTGCTGCCTGACGGTAATGGCGTTAACAAAGCATATATTGACATCATCCTGCAGGAGGAAATCCCCATATTCTGTGAAAATTCGGAAACAAAAAAAACGCGCTTAATGCCTTTTAAGGTTTTATATGATAATCATGAAAATTTTTGGCAGCGCGGAGGAAACTGGAAATATTATCTTACAAGCGATGCTTATGAACAATTAATTGATAAATCCACTAATAGAACCAATGTATGGAGTATTGACAGATTTGTAACTGAAAAAAAAATTGAGCCGGAAATAATCAAACCTGAAAAATCTGCCATTAAAAATGAAGCCGAAAGAACAGAAATAAAAAATTTTAATATTATTTCTAATGAACCTAAAATTGAAGATGGATACGGAGACGATTATAATACATTCGCCAAAATGTCTGCTGTCGAGAAAATTGAGCATTTAAACGAGAAAAAAAAATGCTTAAACGAACTTATCGCGCCAAAAAACAGGGATAATAAAATTTTAACAGAAACCCTCGTTGACACAACAAGGGATGTGGCGATAATAAACCACGCGGTTATTGAGGAAGCAATGCGGCTTGGAGACAATGAAGCCAAAAGGCTTACGCATAATCTTGTAATTTCAACCCAGGAGATAGTAAAGTCGTCAACAAACCTGATAATGGAATCGGTTTTTGACAATGAGCTGATGAGTACGCTGGTAGAAAAATCCAACGGAACAATTGTCCAGCACATGACAAGGGTATATTTAAACGGGCTCGCGTTTCTTGCATATTATAATAAACTTGTTTCAACATCAAACGCGATTTTGAAAATTCGTCTGTCTTTTGATCTCAAATACCGTAATTTCTACCATGATATACTTTCGCATCTTGAGCCGCGCAATATTATCATGGAACGGGTTTTCTCGGGAGGCATGAGAGCTATTCCTCCCGAAATTTTGCATAATTGGGCTGTCGGCTTTCTTATTCATGATATCGGAAAAGCCGCCGCAGTTGAGTACCACGAAGGAGAGGCGTCCTATAACCGTGATCTTGTTATTGAACATGTAAAACTAGGTTATCAATCCATATTAAAGAAAACCAACTATCCGATAGAAGCAAGCCTTATAACAGGTTATCATCATGAGTATTACGGTGATCCTGCGGGCTACGGTTATTACCGTTCGCTTCTGGAGCTGAATAGAAAAAAAAATCCTAATTTAAAGCAGGACTATTGCATCTCTTACGATCTCGCGCCAATGAAAAAATTCCAGGTTCTCGCGTATTTCCCCGCGAAAGTTCTGGAAATAATTGATGTGTATGACAGTGTTACAGATCCTCACCGGGTTTATCGCAAGGCATTGACTCCCGATGAAGCCATTTCCATGATACGTCAGGAGTTTATAAGAAAAGCCCGTAAGATAGATCCGATACTTTTTGATATTTTCGCGGATTATATACAGGAAAAAGAAAGCAGACAAAGTTGAACTGGAAGCTCCGCTGCATGTACAATACAGAAATGTATTTTTTCATTAACGTCATGAGTTGACAAAATGTTTTTTTAAAAACTCAAGATCAAGCAGCGGATACACAGGGAAGCGATCAATTAAATTCTTTACCCGGTTACGAATATCGTTCTTTACCTGCTCGCCGATATTGTATTTTGCCTTGCTGTTTTTTGACGGATCTTTTTGATCCTGTGCCTGGGTTGTTCCTTTTATTACATTTGATATTATTCCGCCGATTTCCGCCATTTCTTCTTTACCCATACCCAGAGTTGTAACAGCGGCGGTTCCAAGCCTGATTCCTGATGTATACCACGGGCCGTTTGGATCATTGGGAAGGCTGTTGCGGTTTATCGTTACGTGACATTCAAGCATTGAGCTTTCCGCCTGCCTGCCCGTAAGACCCGCCTTGTGAACATCGATCAGCAGCAGGTGATTATCAGTTCCGCCTGTCAGTACGTCAAGACCGTTATTAATACAGGCGTCTGACAAAGCCTGGCAGTTTTCGACAATGCGTTTCGTGTATTGCCTGAATTCGGGAGCTGAGGCTTCGCGGAAAGCGACTGCCTTTGCCGCTATCACATGCGGAAGAGGCCCCCCCATTACAAGAGGGCAGCCTTTATCCAGAGCTTCGGCAAATTCGTTGGTGCTTAATACAAGCCCGGCTCGCGGGCCTCGTAAGGTTTTATGAGATGTGCTTGTAACAACATGCGCCCATGGCACAGGATCGAATTCATCAGTAAAAACTTTACCCGCGACAAGACCCGCAAAATGAGCCATGTCAACCATAAATACCGCGCCGGCTTTGTCCGCAATTTTCCTCATTTTCTTAAAATTTATTTTTCGCGGATATGCAGAATAACCGGCAAGAAGGATAAGCGGACGGACATTTAACGCCTGTTTTTCAATTTCATCGTAATCAAGCAATCCGTTTTCCCTGGATACTGAGTAACTGTAAACGTCAAATAACCGGCCTGACAGGTTGTTACGGTAGCCGTGGGTAAGGTGTCCTCCGGAATAATAATCCAGTCCCAAAAGGCGCTGATTCCCCATAAGCACCCGCAGGCTGTCCCATTGGGATTTATCAAGCTTATATAGATTTGCTTCGCCCAATTTTTCCAGCGCCGGATTTTCAACGCGTGTGCTTATTATGGCCCAGTACGCAAGCAGATTTGCGTCCGCTCCGCAGTGGGGCTGAACATTTGCGTACTGCGCGCCGAAGAGTTTACGCGCTTCTTCCGCCGCCAATTTTTCGACCGCGTCCACATTTTCATTCCCCGCGTAAAAACGGTGATTTGGAACTCCTTCCGCGTATTTATCGGTTAAGAGGTTCCCCATCGCGAGCTGCACTGCCATGGAACAATAATTTTCACTTGCGATTAATTTTATTCTTTTTCTTTGATTTTCCAGTTCTTTAACAATTGAAGAAGCGATTTCCGGAGTTGTTTTTGATATTTCCGTTAAACCGCAAAGATACGCCAAAAAGTTATTATCTGCTTGTCCGGGTGAAACTGCGGACAGATAAGATGCGACAGGATTTATATTCATGTTTTCAGGATACCTGAAGCATGAGGTTGTTTCAAGATATACCACAAATTTTGACGTGAAGTTATGCAGATGTTATATTAGAATAAATACCATACTGCGAACCAATGCAATACCGCTCCGATAATAACAAAACTATGCCAAACAGCATGAGTATACTTAACATCCTTTTTTCTGTACCAGATGATCCCCATTGTATACGCGATACCGCCCGCGATAAGTAAAAAAATACTATGAAACGGCACAGAACGCATCAGCGGAATAAAGCCTGCGACAATCGCCCAGCCCATAAGCACATAAGCGGCTATTTCGATTTTTTTGAGCGCTTTAAAACCAAAAATGTTAAGAGTGATTCCCGTTATCGCCAGTATCCATTCAAACGCGAAGAGGCTCCAGCCCCAGGCTCCCTGTAAACCGGTAAGGCAAAAAGGCGTATATGTTCCTGCTATAAAAATAAAGATCATTGCATGATCCATTCTGCGCAATATACGCTTCGCGCCCTGATGCTGTATAGAGTGATAAAGCGTCGATATCAGAAACATTCCAATCATGGTTATCGTAAAGAGAAACGCCGCGATTATATCAATGCTCTCTTCCCTGTTTCCCGTGAAAATGCCTGTAGTTTTAAATCCCAGCAGAACAAGTCCCGCTGTTGCGCCTAACGTTCCGAGACCGTGTAAAATGGAATTTGTTATTTCTTCTCCGGCGGAGTACAAAGGAATGACAGCCGGTATGGATGCCGCGGACGTTCTTTTCATTATGTTCATGTAATTAAGACACGCATTAACATTTTTGGTTGCATTGCCGGTTTCAGACAGAATTATTCTAATTATGCTTATGTCTCAGGCTTGCCGCCAGGTTGCGGAGTTCAGCGGTCGGTTCAGCCATTTTTGATATTACAGGCGGATAATGAAGTACCGCGACCCAGCAGATTCGTTCGTAATCTTCGCGGTTCAGGGGGGGGGATTTGTTGTTTATGTTGTTTAAAAAATCAGTGCTCTTGTTATGCAGAGCGGCTTCAATGCAAATATGCAGGTATTCCCGTTCAGTTAAAAGCGTGTCATTGATATATTTAAAAGCGCTGCCAATATCAGAACTTCTTGCGGCTTCCATACAGATGTAAAAATAATGTGACCTGACAAGAGAGCCTGTGTCTATAAGTTCCAGGGTGAGGCAATTTTTTCTGACTGCGGCGGCGCATAGCTCCGAATAATACTTGCTGCCCCTGAATTTATCATTATCAGCGTATTTAAGCGCGTAAGGATTTTCATTCACCGCGTTTAAACAGTGTTTATAATAAGCTGCAGTATCCATGCTGCTGGCATTGATAGTGCGAAGCTTTTTAACCATTTGCCTGTGTCCCTGTCCATCGCTTACAAATTCTATCTTTTTTCCGCTGGCTTTTGACTTGGAAGCGATTGAATTTTTTATCGCAGCGATAATATTGGGTTTAAAATTATTTTCTTCTATGTTGAGCACTGCCAGATGCGGAAGGCTCAAAATTGATTTTGGAAGCGTTTCCAGCATATTGTCATAGACATGTATTTTTTCCAGGGTTTTCAGATTTCCGATTTTTTCGCTTATTGATGAAATTCCCGTGCTTCCTATTTCCAGATTGGTCAGGTTTATTAAGTTAAATATAGTCGGCGGAAGATCGCGCACCATATTGCCCGCGAATGAGAAAACGCGCAGTTCAGGAAAATTGTTAAATATATCGGGCAGTTCGGTTATTTTAAAGTCACTGCCCCAAATATACAGTTTCTCCAGTTTATGCAAAGACGGTAACGCGTCAAAAGGGCTTCCGTCAGAGATCAAGTGCCTTAGATCCAGTTCTTTCAGTTCTTTAATATAAGAAATGCTCTGATGCCCTTTACCAATATCAAGTTCTGAAAGCAGTAAGGATTCAAAGGAGGGACATGTAGAAAGTATTTTCGCCGCGCTGTCCAGATCGAAAGATTTATGGCTTTTTCGCACGTGATTGTTAGTGATAAATTTTTTCAGTGAAGGATGATTTTTAAAAGAGGCCGGTAAGGACGGGATGTTTACCTCTCCGTTATACAGGGACATGGCAAACAATTCCAGTTTTTTCAGGTTTCCCAGTTCTTCAGGCAAAGTTATTTCTGAATCAATTTCGATTGTCAGAATTTTTAATTCTTTCAGGGTAGTTACTTCATTTGGGAAAGACCAGCCCTTGTTTACCCGCATATGAAGCTTTTCAAGTTTTTTCGCCTTTATTATTTCCAGGGGAAACTTTGTAAGATTCCAGCAGCAAATCGAAAGGGAGTTTAAATTCGGTATGGAAAATAAAAAGGCCGGAATTTCTGTAATTCTTGTAAAGGAGACATGGAGTTTTTCAAGGTGGCGGCATTCATTTATAATAAGAGGAATTTCTGTTAACGAATGCTGATTGGTCAGAACGATTTTTTTTACGGTATCTTTTACATCGTCAATCCGCCGGATTATTTCATCCATGTCCTTGCAAAATACGCCTTCCGACGCGAGACCTAAATCCGGATCCCCGTCCTTCCAGTGGAGATTAAGTACGCTTCTGTCTTGTGATAATGACATGGATTTAATTATTATACATTTTTGACACGAAATTTGTAAGATAGCATGACAGGTTCGGCTGCTTTTCAATGAATGTATTTCAAGGTATACAAATACCATAAAAAATAAAAGTCTCAATTTACACCGGTAAAAACCCGTGTTATCCTGATTATCTGGGCAAATAATCCGCCCAATATTTTTTTTGGAGGTATTTATGAAAGGTAATACCGGTTCCAGTGTTTCCGCGGATCCCAAAGCGGCGGGAAAAGAAGCGGCAGGGAAAGCTAAAAACGGGCTTTCAAATATTAAAGTGGCTTTCGCCTATGCCAGTGTCGCCTATAATCTTGGCGATATGTTAAAGGGTGTGGCTGAAGAAATACCGGGCGTTCCGGTTCTGGGGAATACTTCCTTTACCGGCGTTATTACTCCTGAAGGGTTTATCACCGGGGATAAAGGTTTTGTTGGAATTATGACCCTTGGCGGAGATGATCTTACCGTAGGTGTGTCCGGCAAACCCAAAAGCGGGGATGCAAGGACAACCGGCAGGGAAGCCGCGAAGGAAGCGATTAAGAACGCCGGTAAGAGCGGAGCGCCGGCTTATTTCTATATGGCGGCATCTCCCGGGGAAGAGGAATTTTATCTTAAAGGTATCAGCGATGTAATCGGCAGAGTTCCCTATTTCGGCGGGAGCGCTGCAGACAACTCAATTGCCGGGGAATGGAAGCTTTTTACCAATCAGCAGATTTTTGCCGACGGGGTAACGCTTGCATTCTTTTATGCTGATAAGCCTGTTACCAATCTTTTTACAGGCGCGTACAGGGAGACAGGCGATGTTGGCATTATCACCAAGGTGAAGAACAACCGCACTCTTGTAGAGATCGACGGAGTTCCCGCTGTTAAAAAATACGCGCAGTGGGCAAATGTCGATCCGGATAAACTAAAGGGTATGGATCTCCTTGTTTATACAATTCTTTCACCATTGGGAGTAAAAGACCGGCTTGGCGATTTGGTTGCAATTCGGCATCCCATGAACGGCAACGATGATTACTCCATGGCAGTCGGCGCGAATCTAACCGAAAAAACCGCCGTAATCCGCATGGAAGGAACTGTGGACGAACTTATCGCGTCGGGCGGAAAAACCCTGGATGGCCTGAAAACTAAAATGAAAGCCGCTCCAGCAGCATTCCATCTGGTTCACTGCGGGGGACGCAGGGCCGGTATAGGAGAGAGGATCGATGAGCTGGTTCAGACAGTGAAGAAAGCGGCCGGCGATGTTCCCTTTATTATGGAATTCACCTTCGGCGAATATGGTTATGAAGATGACGGCAACAATACAACAGGCGGCCTCATGTTATCCTACACAGGTTTCGCCCAATAAAGGAATTTACTATGAAAATGATTATTGACGGAAAGGCAGTTGACGCTTCTAACGAAGCGGTTATTGAAGTAATCAATCCTGCCAACGGTAAGGTTATCGATACGGTTCCCGCGGCCACCGAAGCCGATGTTGCCAATGCGGTAGCAAAAGCGAAACTGGGACAAAAAATTTGGGCTAAGGTTCCTCTCCATGAAAAAGGCGATATACTTTTAAAATTTGTCGCATTGGTGGATGAAAACAAGGAAAAGCTCGCAAGGACGCTTTCTGATGAAACCGGCAAGCCTATCAGCGAAGCCCGCGGAGAGATCGCGAATATTCCTATCGCTTTTAAAGGCTTTATTGAAAGGGCAAAACATCTCTACGGAGAGATTATCCCTAACGGCCAGGAGAAGAATCAGGAACACAATGTACTGCTGACGATCAGGGAACCTGTCGGCGTAGTGGCCTGCGTTATTCCATTCAACTTCCCATGCGATTTATTTGACCAAAAGGTAGCTCCTGCATTGCTCGCGGGAAACGCCGCTATTGTGAAGCCGTCTACCGACAATCCTCTGACCCTTTGCATGTTAACCGAGCTTTTAGTAAAGGCCGGGGTTACAAACGGCGCGATCCAGATACTGACAGGAAAAGGATCACAGGTTGGAAATTGGCTCTGCCAAAATCCTGATGTTCACGCTATTACATTTACAGGCTCCACCGAAGTTGGATTGGAAACTTACAAAAACGCCGCTAATCACCTTGCCCATGTCGCGTTGGAACTTGGCGGCAACGACGCTTTCATTGTCTGGAAGGACGGAGATGTAGATCTCGCGGTTGAGGAGACAATCTGGGGAAGGATGTACAACACAGGCCAGGTATGCTGCGCGTCAAAACGTTTTATAGTTCACAACAGCCTTAAAGACGCTTTCGCGCAAAAGCTGGTAGAACGGATAAAGAAGATCAAACTTGGCGACCCCGCGGATGATTCAACGCAGCTTGGCTGCCTGATCAGCGAGAAAGCCGCAATTGAGGTTGAGCGTCAGGTTGAACTGACCGTATCCCAGGGGGGAAAGATCATTCACGGCGGTAAAAGGAACGGGGCTTTCTATGAACCGACAGTGATCACCGGTGTTCCTAAAACAGCCGATGTCTCCATAGACATGGAGATCTTCGGCCCGGTGGTGCCCGTCATTGGCTTTGATACTTTGGAAGAAGCGGTTGAAATCGCCAACTCCTCCAAGTTCGGTCTTTGCGGCTGTATCTTCACCGCAGACATAAAAACCGCCTGGCAGGTTGCGGCGCAGTTGGAATGCGGCGGCGTTGTCATCAACGGCGCAAGCTTCTTCCGCAGCTTTGAAATGCCCTTCGGCGGCTATAAATATTCAGGCATTGGAACAGAAGGCGTTATGTCAACATTTGATGAGGTGACGCTGACCAAGACAATTGTGCTGAAAAATATTTTGTAAACAATCTGTAGTACACCGGTTAAGAGAGAATTCCGTTCCTTTTAACCGGTGTATATTTCCAAAATAACCTATCCTTTCACAGCGCCTTCAGCTATGCCTTTTGTTATATTCTTTTGGAATATCGCAAAAAATACGATAACCGGAAGCGCGGCAAGCATGAGCGCGCTCAGGATTGCTGACCAATCGCTGCTGTATTGGCCGAATAATGTATTGGTTGAAAGCAATAATGTATATTTTCTGCTGTTTGAAATAATGATAAGGGGAAGCAGAAAATCATTCCATATCCAAAGGACATTTGTAATATAAATCGAAGCGGTTACAGGTTTTAGAAGCGGAAATATTATGTGAATAAATATTCGCATGGAATTACATCCGTCGATAGATGCTGATTCTTCCATTTCAACAGGCACGCTTTTTACAAACCCATGGTACAGGAAAATAGCCATGCTTACCCCTAACCCTGTGTAGACAAATGACAAACCGGTAAGAGAATTTTTTATTCCCAAACCCAATACAACATTGTATAATGGGATCATAATGGAACTAAACGGGATCAGCATTGAAAAAATAAACAGTGAAAACAGGAAATTTGAAAACCTTGTTTTAATACGGCATAGTTTCCATCCTGCCATGGAAGAGAACACGACAATAAGCGTTACTGACATTACGGCAATCGCCGCTGTGTTGCCAAGATTATGCGCGTAATTCATCCTGTTGAATGATCTGATGTAGTTTTCAAAGTTTAGCGATACAGGCAAAGACATAATGTTGCTTAATAATTCCCTGTTGGTTTTAAATGAGTTAACCAGAGCCAATGCTAACGGGAACACTGTATAAAGGCCGGCAAATATCAGAAAAATAAAAATTACTACTCTTTTCATTTTTCCTCCCTCCAGACTTTCATTATTTTTAGCTGAACAACAGTTATAAGAAAAATTATTAAAAATAATACCGTAGACTTCGCTGTCGCATAACCGTAACGAATGTTGCCTTTGAACGCTTCTTCATATATATTTAATGCTACAGTCTGTGTAGCCCGGCCTGGTCCGCCTCCTGTAAGCGAGAAGACAACATCAAATACCTGGAATGCTGAATTTAATGTCCAAAAGATACATATAGCTATTGCCGGACGTATCATGGGAATTGTAATGTTCCGGAAGATCTGCCACGAGTTTGCGCCGTCCATGGATGCGGATTCTTTCAACTCCGGCGGAATTCCCTGCAACGCCGCGATATAAATTATCATTAAATAACCTACAGTTCCCCATGACGCGACAACAACGATAGAGGCGAATGCGTAACGGGGATCGCCTACCCAGGACTGATCAAGGAATTTCCATCCCCAATTATCGGCCATATAGTAAAGCGCTCTATGAAAAATAAAGCGCCACATATACCCTCCGATAATCATGCTTATCATATTCGGCATAAAGAAAATTGTCCGGAAAACCCCTTTTACTTTTGGTGATGATAGTGATTCTATTACTACTGCTAATCCCAATGCGGCCGCATTAGCCGCAATTAGCATCACAGCGACATACTTGCAGGTAAACCAAACAGACTGCCAGAAATATATATCAGAGACAAGTTCAATAAAATTGGATATACCAATAAAGTCATACGCCTTATTAATACCATTCCAGTTAGTCATTGCATAGAACATGCCGGAAACAGCCGGATACAGTTTTATTACAGAATATGTTAATAGGGCCGGAAGAACGAATAGAAACAGGTTGAAATTTTGCCTGCGTTTGCTATACACAATGAACACCTTTAGCTTTATATCACCCGGAATAATGAGCCGGATAGCTGACATGTTCAGAATAGATTTCATCAGGATAAAAAGCATTATTGTTTTTTAATCTGTTTTATTGTTAAATTTTAATCTCCATTTTACATGGTGTCAGATAATATCATATAATACTTTATGTAATTTAAAATTTTATTGAGGAGACCTGCATGATAAAAAGAAAAATACGGTTTTCAATCCGCCGGAAAATTTTTATTACAATAATGATTGTCTCCATAGTTCCTGTTATTTTGTTCTCTATCGCGTCGATAAGTATTACATATTCAACAATGCGCACACAAATGATCAGCAGCCGCTCCTTAAGCATGGATTGGCTTTATGACCGGCTCAGCCTGGATGTTCGTTCGTATACAAATCAGTTTTACGAATATGAAGTTAACAGAGAATTAAAGAGCAGCATCATCAATTGGGCATACGGCAATCAAACAGACCATATAACCCAGTCCCGTATTCGAAATAATTTTGAAACCACTTTAAGCATAGATCCCAGTATCCGGTCTATTGAAATATACAGTCTTATCAGTAAAGACGGGCTTGTTTCCAACAGAGCAAGTTTCTATTCGGTTTTAAGAGATCATAATGACAATATCTGGAATACAAGAAATCCAAATGCTCAGACCAATGTTGTTTTTAACAGGGATGATGAAGATTTACTTATTATGCATCAGACAAACAATTTTACTACAGGTCAGGGAGCCGCTGTCATTATTTTCAGGATCCGTATGAATGTATTAGGTGATATACTGGAAAAGGTGAAGAGCGACCTGAGGGAGACAGTGATACTGCTAAATGATGACAACAATGTTCTTATAACAAACTCCGGTATCGAAGATGGGTTTGACATGGATACCCTTCCTGAACTGCTTACGCGGTTTAATGATTCAGCGCAGGAAAGCATCCAGGCGGACAAAGCCCTGATTTTTCATAAATCCGTATCAAATGAAAAACTGCGGATTGTTTATATCGTTCCGGATGTGATTATAATGCAAACCCTGCGGCAAACCACTTCAATTGCGGTCATTATCCTCATGTTTTCCATGTTAGCTGCAATCCTGCTGTCAATCATGTTTTCTAAAATCATCAGTAAACCAATCATACAATTAAGCAATAAGATGCAGACAAGCAGCATTTGGGATATTGCGGATACTGACAGGACGAACCGGCATGACGAGATTGGTTTCTTGCAGGAGAGTTTCGGGACAATGATCCGCCGTAATCAGGACTTAATCGCCAATGAAATACAGAGCAGCCAGGAAAAATGCGATGCCCAGATAAGGGCATTGCAGGCGCAAATCAACCCGCATTTTATTTATAACACCCTGCAGGTTATCGGCGGTATGGCATTAAATAATGATACAGACAATATTTATTCGATAGCTGTTACATTGAGCGATATAATGCGTTATTCCTTCAACTTCTCGCAGGAGATGGTACCGCTCAAAAAAGAAATTGAGTATCTCGAAGGTTATCTTGCAATACAAAACCACAGATTTAGCGACTGCTTCAACTTCAAGACTGATATCCCTGAAAGGCTTCTTGAAGCGTATATACCTAAGATGATTCTGCAGCCTATAGTGGAGAATTGTTTTGAACATGGCTTTTCAGAAAAAGCAGGAGAAAAGAGCATTGAATTAACCGCTCTGGAAGGAGAAATCGGAAGTATGACTATTTCCATTACCGATAACGGCGCGGGTATACTGAGTAAACGCATTGAAGAGATCAAAGAACAACTAAGGCTGGGCAGTTCGGGCGCTATAGGGTCTTCCTCTCATATCGGGCTTAATAATGTTAATTCCAGACTGCATCTGCGTTATGGCGGTAATTATGGCGTAAACATAGACAGTGAAGAGGGAAAAGGTACAACCGTTATTATACATACAAAACTTTCATGGGAGGCGGAAACATGAGTATATCAGCAATATTGATTGATGATGAGGCATGGACCAGGGATGTTTTAAGAAAGCTTGGAAGCTGGGATAAATTAGGGATAGAAATAGTTGCTGAAGCTTCGGACGGCGAATATGGGATGGCGCTGATAAACCGGTTGAATCCTGACATCATCATAACCGATGTTAAAATGCCGCACATGAACGGAATTGAATTACTAAAGGCGCTGAGGAACAACGGGAACCGGGCAAAGGTTATTTTTGCAAGCGGTTTCGATGATTATAAATTTGTCCATGAGGCAATGAAACTTCAGGCAAGCGATTATCTTTTAAAGCCGATAAAGCCAAAAGAACTTAATGAGCGGCTTGCAGGATGCGTCGAAGAGATTCGTGGAAGCAAGGACGGCCCTGACGCCGGCAATCTTGATTTACAGGGATTTATGGATGTCGCTTGGGTGCAGGATTACAGATCGCTTCAAAAATCCGTTTATGAATCTTTAAGGTCAAACGATGCATTTATTTTACACAAAGATTTCGACAGGCTGACAGGCTTTATATGCGAAAGGAAAAATGAAACCATTTCGAAAAGCCTCGTTATATGCATTTATTTTGATCTCCACCACTGGCTCCAGAAATATATATTGGAAAACGGATATTCCATCAGTGAGATTCTACCCGGTAAAACCAGATCATTTGTATTCAGTAATGATTTTTCATTAACGGAGATGATGGATCATATCAGAACATTATACTGTGACGCTCAAAAGATGATTCTTCGCATAACAAAATCAAAAAAAAGGATTGATATAAAAAAAATTATCCAATACATTCAGGAAAATTACTGTGATGATATTTCACTTGAGGAGATCGCTGCGCGTTTTTATGTGAGCAAAGAGTACTTAAGCAAGATATTCAAACAGGAAAACGGCATAAACTTTTCTGAATATGTTACGGCGCTGAGAATGAAAAAAGCAAAGGAACTGTTATTGGTAAATAAAATACCCATTAAAGAGATTCCTTGTTTAACAGGCTACGCGTATCCGGCTCATTTTTATAAAGTATTTAAAAAATTTTACAGGAAAACACCCGGCAGTCTACAAAAAGAAGATTAATATTTGACAATAAAACTGGCTATTAA
>JGI24695J34938_10000398_pt1 | contig 42513 bp, 23 predicted proteins | sample TergutCo191P3_FD_34938 | JGI IMG/M metagenome (IMG submission 34938)
CCCGGATGAAGCGCTGTGTTGTTCACTCTGTATACTAAATGTACATGCGCGCCTGTTGTATAAGTTCCTGTGTTTCCCATAGTTCCTATAACCATATTTTTAGCGATACCATCTAAGGCTTTTGTAACATTATTATACGAAACGCCTGTACTCGAAAAAACAGCAATAATATCTTTTATTGATAAATCTCCTGAATGACCATAAGAAACACTCTGATTTTTTTCTCCGTAAGTAGTAATATTTAAACCCAAACTGCTTGTAAAATCAATGTCTAACGATCCGGACATGGGCGCAACTAACTTTTTATTCTCATTTACCATATCCCAGGCGATATGAGGTTCAAAGCGGTATTTATTTCTAAAAAATATTGATCTTTCTCCGCTGTTTGTCGTGATTGTCCCGCGGCCGTCTGCAAAAATAATTGGGTGGTTTCCTGCAGAGGACACTAACGATGGATCAGTTCTTAATAGTAAACCCGAATTTTGTACTTCGTTTAAAGTATTATAAAATGAAGCTATTTGACGTCGAACTGCGATATCAGATGTCGTGTTATTATTATCATTGCTCTCGCTTGTTTCGGCGGCTGAAGCAATTAAAACAGTTTCTAATGCTTTTGCTGCGGCGTTGAGATTATAGAATGTTTCAATTGCATTCTGTGTTATATTCGTAAAACCCAGGTTATGTATCATTGATAAAACATCATCATTAAGGTTTTCTCTTCTTCCATCAATGCCAATTGCTGATAAATCAAATGTATATTCGCCATCCCATATAAAACGAGCAATACTATCTTCTCCCAGAACCAGCTTCCAATAATCCGCGCTTGAACTGTAATTAGTATCAACATAGGAATTAAATAAATCAATGTTATTTGTCATTTTTGAGCCGATATATGAACTTAGGTCTTGCATCAGGTTTTCGTTATAAGAGATTGTTTCGCCGCCGAATAACATTCTTAGCGCCATTTCTGTATGTGCTGCTGTTGCGGCTCGTGTTTCAAGATAATTGTCACTGGTTACGGCTCCATCTCTGTATGCTTCATGCCCGAGAACTATAGCAAGAAGGAATTGCTCATCAGCGCTCATGCCGTCTTTGTAGCCTGTCAGATTTATCACTCTCTTACCGCCTTCAAGCGTAGTTTCAGCATTATAGTCACCTTCTGCTTTGGTGTTAAGTACAGTTTTCTCGTTGAGTATATCCCATAATCGATCTTTATGTACACTGTCTCCATATCCATACTGAGCGCGTAATGCGACTAGAGCATCAAAATCATTTTCTTTGCCGTAATTTGATATTCTGTTATTTACATTCCAAACTTGAGCTCCCCTGAACGAGGCAAGAAGATTATCAATACTGATATTTGCTCCTTCTGTGCCAATATTCATTGTTACGCCATCGCGTCCAAGGTTCAATTCAAGCAGACCGCTTTTGTATCGATCGTTACTAAATAAACCCATATTTAAAATATTCAATGTAAAGTCATTTCCAAGAGCGTAATTTACTCCTTGTCCTGCCAGTGAACCTGCAAGACTATTAAGTTTTCCAATGTCATCCTGGTTTAATTTGTTAAAACCTGTCAGCTTTGAAAAATCTAAACCGCTGTTTATCGCTGTTAATCCTGTGGTAGTAAAGGTACTGGTCATTGATGTCAACGAGCTTATAACAGCGTTATTAATGCCGGAAATAAAAATATCTTTGTCGTAGCCCCATTTCCCGCCTGAGTTATATGTAATTCCGCTGATTGCGCTTGTTACTATACCTGTGCTAAATGTCTGCGCGCCTGTCATTACGGTTTTTGCCATTACTTTGCCGAATGGGGTGACTGCTGAGTTGACAATACTGCCTGATAATCCATTAAGGCCAAAACCAATAAAGCCGGAAGCTGTATTTATTAATAATGATTTTCCTATGTTGAAGCCGACTTCATCCAGCTTTTTATAACCAAATGTAAAGTCCAAAACGCCAAACGTTATTTCACTTGCTGAACTTATTCCAACGGCAATAGCTATTCCCGCAAGGCTTGTTCCGCTGGAAAATACGGCGCCTGCGATAGAAGCAGCAATTGTGCCGACAGTACGAACAGTGGGTGATTTAAACCAGCTGCCGTCATCGTCCCATATCCGCTTGTCCCACGGAGCAGCCTGAACTTGCGTATTTCCTATTGAATCTATAACAGCCCAATATGTAAACTCTGTCATCAAGCGGCCGAGTTCTCCTGAGCCTTCATCAATAAACATGTCAGATCTTTTGCTGCCCATTTTTTCTTTATTGTATGGTCCGTATCCGATATAAGCGCCAAATGTGCCCGGAGAAAGTTCTCTTTCTCCTTGAATTGGGATTGATTCTTTATTATCTCCAAATATTCCGGCGGCGATTTCTCTTGTCTCTGCGTAAACATTATCAATTAATCCTCTAATGGCAATTGAATTAAGCGAGGCGAGATAATCAGTATCAATTTTCGTTTTTAGTCTGACAGGTTCCATTAAATAATCTGCATAACCGGAAATTGTTACTGTCTTCGAAATAATTGAATCAATCAGCGTTGAGCCTTTTACTACTTCTTTGACATAATTATTACCGTTTATGCTCCATAAACCGTTGTGAATAAAAAAATTATCCATATTTTTTCTAAAATTTTTGTTTGCGCTGTCTACATCGGCGATCAGATTTTTTATAGCTTGATCCGCCGCCAAAGCGGCATTGTAAGCGAGTCTTCTTGATTCACTGTCAGCAATTTCAGAATTAGTTTTTCTTGCCATGTCAGAAGCGGCGCTCTTGTCAAAGGCAGAGTTCCAAATTGAGACGCCTCCAAGTCCGCGGCTTGTCTGCGCGGTTATTGTTCCTGAAATGTTGTTTAACGCTCCGAAAGCGCCTGTCATATTTACAATGCCTGATGATTTAAGCAATTCTGACAAAAGAGCCTGTGCCTGCGGAATTGCACCGCGAATGCCGAATGGTTCTCTTATATCCATAAAACGTGATGATCTCTCGCCTTCCGCGCCGACAAGTGACAGAAACGCTTCTGATACTCCTTTATTAGCCGCGTCCGCCGCTTGGTTAAGCCATATCTCCTTGTCTTCAAGTCCGGCAAGATACGCAATCGTCCATTCCTCGTTAACGCGATCAAATTCATTTTGAAAATTAATTCGCCATTGATCAAATGCGGTATTCATTTTCTGCGTGCTTTTTATCCAGTCTGTCCTGCCGTTTTCCATGATAAGGCTTGCGGAATTCAACCATTCTGATTTTTTATCATTTAGGTCTTTCATCATCAATGACCATTGAGCTTCTCTTACAGCATATTCTGCAGAATATCTGTTTGTAAGTATTTCATTTGCAGATGACACCAAAACAGCACCTTGTAAACTGTAATCGTCATAAAAATTAAATTCAGACATCCTGTACTGCGAAAGATTTGTTAATGTTGAATTGTATAAATTATCATAATGATTTTTCAATGACAGTGATGCTTTTCCATACGTATTGTCTGCGGCAGTTTTTAATGCTTCTCTGTTTATAGTCCCTGCGATAAAGGATTCAATTGCTTCATTAAATTTAATTTCATTTTCCTGTTGTTTTCCGGTTTCTTTGGTTAAATAGGCATTTAATTTGTATTTCGCAGTTTCTTCCTCTGCTTTAGTCCATTGATACAGAGCGGAAAGCGCATCAGGCACATTATTGAATGTTCTCGAAGACCCGCTCTGCATTGATTCCCACAATGTTTTAATATTTTTTATTTCTTCTTCGTTTATTCTGCCGGCGGCCGAAAGAGAAAGCTGTATGTTATTCCAAACAATATGATTACTTTCATTGCATTTTCCTTCAAGAGCAATTATCCGCTGTGATGATGTTTGATAAACGGACAAATTATTTTTAATATTTATTAAGGTTTGATTCAAATCTGTTTTCCAGTTTTCTACAAGCTCTTTTGTCGCGTCTAGGGAAGGTTTTATGTTTGACATTGCTTTGGAATTTATATCACGCATATCTCTGTATTCCCATTGGAGAAAAAATAAAAGCGGGTTGTTTAATCCTTTTTTTGCTCTTGAATGCATNTCACTTACAAAAGAATAAGCNTCATTATAAACTTCATGCGTATGAACAAGAGAAAATCCTTTTAGATATTCTTCATTTTCAGTAAAGGTAAGAATTATATAGTATTCAAGATCTGCTTTTTCCTCAGAGGTTAATTTATTCCATGCTTCTAAATATTTTTTTTCATAATCTTTGGGCTTTATTGAATTATAAGCAGCCATTTCATTGTATTTTTTCTTTGACGCATAATTAATATAATAGCTTTCTTTAATAATTAATCTGGAATTTAAATTCTTTCCTCCGCTTAAAGGTCCTGTTTCTACAGATAAACTTCCCATAACACCGTTTGCTGTCATGCTGCCGATACCGGAATAATGATTTAAAAGAAATTCTAATTCACCGTTATTTTTTATTAATTGGTTAATTAAATAATCTCTTGCAAGGCTCCATTGATCAAATTTTGCTTTGTTTGTAAAATAACCGGACATCCTTTCGCTTAAGCTTCTTAATGATTCTTCGTATAAATTGATATCATACAATTCATTGTCATAACCCGAAGCAGGTGAGTTAAAAAATTTTACAAGACTATCAGCTTTGGATGCGTCAACTCCAGATAAAACCATGGAAGTATCTCTTGAGAATACAATCCTTCCGTCTTTGACAGTGATTATATCTTTTATATTCCAGTTTGATTTATTATCCGGCGATATGTAATTATTATAATTGCTGTCAATAAAACCTAAATAACCAAGATTTTCATGGTATTGAGAATAACTTGAGTTATTTTTTATTTGTTCTTTTGTTAATTCCGAAATTAATGATTCGAATGCTTCAAGAGCTCTTAATTTTTTTACAAAACTTTGTTCGTAAGCTAAATATACCGCGTTGTATTCAGGATTATCATTAATGCGTCCTTCGGAATTGTTATAAAGATCGGAAAGAACTTCTAAAACTGTCTTTGCTTTTGATAATTTGCTTCTGCAATTTTCCAGATCTGTATTATCAGCATCAATATAGGATGTGCCGGCCCATCTTTGAATCGCGTCCTGTTTTTCATATTCAAAGCGCGCTTTATCCGAGTTCTCAAAAGCGGTTTTATGGACACTGTATTGTAAATCATAAAGAGCGCCGATATCCATGAATCTGCCGGCTTCAGTAAAATATCTTTCTTTAACATTGTTATATATGGTTTCCTGATTTTTTAATTCTTTTTCTTTCGTTTTAACTTCAGACATTGTCGCTGTTTTTTTTGAATCCACGGAGAAAAATGCCGCCGCCGAATTTAAAAAATCTTTGCAAAGAGCTTCATAATAATTTAGCGCAAAAACGGAATTTGCAGAGCTCTCTGAATATAACATAAAATAAAAATCCGCATCTTTGCCGGTATTAAACAATTTTCTCTGCGAATATAATGTAAATGAATCAGCAATTCTGTTTGTAAAATATTCAGCATCGAATATTATATCCTGAAAAATCCCTTCTTTCCATGTTGAAGCGGAAGCAATAGCGGGGTTTATATTATTTAGATATTCCATGGTAAGATGCTGCCGCCAATTTTTATTGTTCGATGGTGTTTTTAAACGTTCATGGATTTGCGCAATATGAATTGAATAATGACTTGATATCAATTTAATATTAATTTCTGATAAAATATTTTTGATATTTTCCGCTTCCTGATCATTAACTTTATCAGATAAAATATAATTTAATAAAATGGAATACTCATTATATAATTGATTTTCTTCGGTTGTAAGCTGAATTAAGGTTTTTGCGGACTGGATGTCGTGATAATATGTATATATTGCAATATATTCCAAAAGTACGTTTTTCCAGTTGTTAATCTCATTTTCCAGCCATTCCGGAACAAATTGAATGCAGCTGTCAAAATCAAGCAAAAACATTGCAGTGTTTTGAATAAAATCGCCAGATTTATTGACAAGAGTTTCGCTTATCGTTTGAATATCCGGTAAAATGTTTTGTGTTTTCTGTATGCCATATTTATTAAACAATGCTGACAGNGAATTTAATGTTTCTTGCCACATTTCATCCTGAACATCAGGATTTAAAANATAATATTCATAGTTAAGATTAATTAATTCTTCTTCCAAAAGATTATTATNCGCAGATAATATGTTTTGAATTTGTTCTCTAATTTCATTCTGTTCCGCGTTTTCCAGCAGCATGGCATAAAGAAGCGAATCATAATATGATGAATGGACGCCTGATTTTTTTAAATTAGAATAAGCGTCAACCAAATTATTATATTTTAAGTTAATTTCCAGTGTAAAATAAATCTCCTGACCGACTGCTGAAGATGAAACAAGTAATGAGTATTCCTGGCTTAATCGGTTTAATTTTTCTTCTTCTGCCTGCAGTTGAAAAGCGATATTATTCAAAATTACCTGCTGTGATTGAATATCATTACCAATTTTGTTCAGTTTGTTTAACTCTGATTCATATACGGCAAGAGATTCATTGTAAGCCGATTTTGCGTTTTCCCATGCGCGAACCCCTTCTGTTGCGGTAATTCTTCCCGCGCTTAATTCATTTGCGTAATTAATTACAGCTTCTGCGATTGCGGTTTTTCTTTCCCANTATAAAACAAGCGCTTTTGATCTTATAAGNGCAATTTGATATTCATCNAGGAAAAAATCTTCGCTTGAAGCATCCAGCGAAAGAATATCTTTTAACGCGCCTGTTCCAAAAAGCTCGGCGTAATCAGAATAAATCCTGTTTCGGGAATCCATTGCTTTTTCCATGTAAGACAAGTACATGTTGTAGGATTTTTCCATTTCTCTTACAGCTATATTATTATTCAATGCAGCCGCGCTGTTTAGCCATACGGAAAATCCCGGATCTTTGGGATTTATTTTTTCAGTCTGGGATAAAAATGGTTCGCATTGTTCGTACCAAAATTGAGTATTTTCCATTGCGCTAATAGCCGCGGAAGAACTGATTAAGTACATGTCAACTAACGCTTTAACTCTTGCTGTGCCTTCTCCGATACGCATTGCCATATTTAATTCAAACTCTTTTCTGGCTTCCGCTATGTTTTTACTGAAATCTTCCGAGATTTTATCGAATAAAGCGATGCCTGTATCAAATAAATCTTTTGCCTGTAATTCCCATTTGGCTCGTTCTTTTTCGAATTGATCAAAAGCTTCCAGCCATATTTCTGTTCCTTCGGAAAATAATTTATATGACTCCTGCTCCCATTCGATGCGCCTTATAAAGAAACGCTCTTCCGCTTCTTCCCATGCTTTTAATCCTCTGTCAAATTGATCTTTGTATAACTGAAGCCATTCTTCGCCAAGTATCGCAAGGTCTCCTGTTCCGGCTTGCGCTTGTTCAATTCTCGCGTTAAGCTCCGCGATGCCTGTATTGCACGCGTTTTCTGTTTCTGCTATTAATCTTTCCGTAAATAGACGCGCGGAATTATTTTCGCTTTGATTGCGAAGGCTCCAGATATCCCTTGTTCTGTTGCTGATAAAAATTCTTTCTTCTCTTGCCGCAATATTTTCAAAATCAATTTTAATTGAACTTGCTTTTGCGGAAACAGTTTCATAAATTAACGCGCTCATTGATTGACGTAAGTCAGCCGGAACATACGCAAGCAGTTCCGGTGTCAAGCGGAGTAAAGCGTTATTTATATGGCTTTTTGCTTCATCCTGCCACAATAAAATGTCTCTGGAAAATTCCCTGTTTTCGTCACCCGGACGAATTATTAAAGGATTGCCGGTTTTGTCATCGAAGATAATATTTCCATCGCCGTCCAGATTCCATGTATAATTTTTTTGAGTTTCGCCGAACATTGATAAAAAATCCATCATGACTTTTTCAGACGCTTCGCCGAAAAATCTTCCGACAAGCCACTTGGAAAATCTTTTTTCCAGTTCCTCATTGCTCCATTTTTCAACTTCAAAAAGACTGTCGGCGGTTAATTCAAGAGCGTTTATTGCCTGGGATATTCCAAGTCTTGCCTGCTCCAGCCAGCGTTCCGCAGTTATCTCTCTGTCTGCTCTGGTAAAATGATTATCAAGAATTGATTTATTAAAGCCTTTTACTTCACCTAACGATGAAGATGAAGGCTGAGCATGAGTCAGCTGCGGAAATAAACTTAATATTATTATGAAAATTAATAAAACAGAAATAAATTTACTAAAGATTATATTTTTCATTCCTTACTCCAGGATAGTTTTTTTATCCCGCACAAGCGGGACTGATTTAAATAAAAATAAAAGAGATGGAATTATGGTAATAGAACAGATACACGATCCTGCTACTCCAAGAGCNCTTACAAGCGAAATGGTTCGTATCANAGAATTCGCGTTTTCCGAAAGAAACAAAAACGGAATCGCTCCTGCGGCGGTTGTNCCCGTAGTGGACAAAAGCGCCGGTAATTTTTCNCTGATTGCCAGATAAACTGTTAAAATTGATTTNTCATTATTTAATTTGGCTCTGGATTTTATTCCGTCAACGCACAATATAGCNGCGTTAACTGTCATTCCGCTTACGGCGATAAAAGCGCACGCAACGGCTAAATTGTACGAACTTCCCGTTAAAACAAGAAAAATAGCAGGAATCGCCAGTGAGGGGGTAATCGTAGAAAGAATTAAAAGAGGAACACAAAAAGATTCATTAATACATGCTATGATCATGTAGCAAAAAATAACCGCCAAAGCAAATGAAAGTACGGCATCTTTTAAACTTTCGCTTTGCTTAATGGCTTCGGGATCAAATTCGATCGAATACCCCTGAGGCATTTCAAGTTTTTTAAATAAATCCAAAAGATTATTTTTTACTCTTTTTGGATCCATCGGTTTTGTAGAAATAGTAATGGAAGCGTACCTTCGTCTGTTATCCCTCCTTATGCTCGAAGGTTCAATGTCATCTTTGATTTGCGCAAATGAATCCAGGCGCAGTGATGAAACAAGAAGTCCAAGGCTTCCTTCTCTTGATTGGCGAAGATCATTTCTGCCGGTTTTAATTCGTACATCAATTTCTTCGTTATCGATCATTCTTTTGTATGAGACAGGTCCGTAAACGCCAAGACGCGCTCTTGATGCCGCTTCGGAAAAACTAATTTTTGATTCCGCAAGGATTTCCCTGTCTGGAATAAAAATCATTTTTTTGCTGCCTTGCTTAAAATTAAGCACCCTTTCCCGGATTAAAGGATGGCTGGCGCATAAGTAAGCAAGCTCCTTCGCTATATCTCTGCACTTTTGATCTTCATCGCCGTAAATAAAAATTTCCCAGTAACGATCAGTAATTGAATTCTCATGAAAAAATATAAATCCGCCGGGAATATAAATTTGTTTTGCAAGGTTTCTGATAATGTGAGTTTTTGTCTGTGTTGGATCAAAAGAAATAAGAAGAGAGCCCGAGCCTGTTCTGGCTCCGGTTTCCACATTGATTATTCCATTGATATCCAGCAGCTGTTCGCTGTATGCGGCAAGAAGTCTGTCAACTTCATCCGCAAGAAGACCTCCTTCAAATTCAACTTGAGCGAAAACTGAATCTTCAGAACCCAAACTACCAACATCGGCGCCTTTGGAAAAAATAATTAAAACAGCAATAACAGTAATTACAATACTTGATGCGATTATTAAAACAGGATAATTGGCGCAAAATTTTATAACTGCCGCAAGAAGCCTGTATGTTTTTCTGAATAGCCGTCTTACCGCAAACTGTAAAAATTGCGGCGTCTTTTTTGTTCCGGTAAAAGTTTTTTTGTTATCCTTATTTAAGTCCCAAAGTAAAAGCGGCGGAAGAAGCGTAAGGCTTAAAACAAGCGAAACTAATGTTACAACGGCGATTGCGCTAGCGATAATTCTAACGCTGGTTTCTTCCATTGATGACAAAGGAACAAGAGCAGCAATTGTCGTCGCAGATCCTGCTAAAAGAGGAGCTGTTAAAGATGAAAGTGACGCTGAAGCGGATTTGAAACAAACGCATTTTCTTAGCCGTTCCGAGCAGAGAATAACAGCGTCAATTGCAGTTCCAACTCCGGCTGCGATTCCGGCAAGTAAAAGCCTGTCAATTGAAAAGCCGCAAATTGACATAACAGCAATTGAAAAAAGGCATATTAATGGAATTGAAAGAGCGCAGAAAATTCCCGCCATGCTTATTTTATTTTTTCTGTTTAATAAATAGCTTATAAATGCTATCATTAAAGCCGCAGTAAGCGCGGCGTTTAACACCGACTTATATGCGGCATTTTCTTCCGCTCCAAGATCAGATAACACAATAAATTCAAGCGGTAGATAAGAAGCTGATATCACCTTTTTTATATCAGAAGACAATTTTCTTAAATCCGCTCCATGACGGCTCATGACAGCGATACCGGCTGTTTTTTTGCCGTTTAATCTGGAGTAAATATCAGGCTCTCTTTCCCTTTCCATTACAAGTGCAATGTCAGATAACTCAACGTATTTTCCATCTTTAATAGGGATAAGCGCTTTTTCAAGCCGGGAAAGCCTTGAGTCAACTGTAACAATTATTTCCTTATCCGCAAGAGTAATTGTTCCTCCTGAAAAAATGGAATCGTTTAATCCAAGAGCAGAAGAAACGGCATACGGTTCCAGTCCAAGTACGCTCAATTTTTCCTGATCAAGAATTATATAAATTTCTTTTGTTCCGATTCCCGAAACTATAACTTCTCCGGCGCCTTCAAGACTTTCCAGCTTTGGCTTTAATGTTTTTTCGAGTAACCTGGCCGCTTCGGTTAAATCATCAGCGGTTACGGAGGCAGACCAAACAGGTATGCGCGAGTTATTGGAACTTAAAATTTCCGGTCTTTGCGCTGATGATGGAAGAGTCTCATAAACTCTTTGAGCTGCGTCACGAATCGCTTCATAATGTCCGCGTGTTCCTGATCTAAAACGGATAAAAACGCTTGATAAACTATTCTCGCTTGAACTTTGAATACTGACGATTCCAGGAATGGAAAAAAGAGAGTCTTCGAGAGGTATGGTTACGCTCCTTTCCATTTCCGCCGCGTCAATTCCGTAATGTTTTATTCTGATTACATAAGATCCTCCTGTATTGTTTTTTATTTTTTCTCCAGAGTTAAAAATGACGAATAACGAAATGGCGCAGATTGCAGTGAGTATGCAAAGAGCTGCTTTTTTTCTTTCCAGCCGTGATGTTAATGTTCTCATTTCATTCTCCATTTGAAGTAACGAATAAGGACAGGCGGAATCGCGAACAGGCTTAATAAAGTTGAAGCAGTAAGCCCGCCAAGCATCGCGAGAGCCATTGATTTCTGAGAATTTCCCAAAGGACTAAAAATGAGCGGAAGAAGCGCGAAAATAGTTGTCGCCATTGTGATAATGATCGCCTGAAACCTCTCTCTGGCTCCGCAGTAAACAGCGGCCGCAGGAGAAAAGTTTTTTTCTTTTTGGGAAGCTTTTATTTTCTGGCTGCTGATTTCATATAGAATCAGACTGTTATTAACAACAAGCCCAAAAAGAGCGGTCAATCCAAGAATTGCGCCAGAATCGATTTTCGCAGAGGCGATTAAAAGCGCGGGACCGGCTCCCGCAAGAGAAAAAGGAATACTCATCATTAAAATTAAAGGAAGAAGCAATGATTCAAATTGCGCTCCCATTGCCATATAAAGTAAAATTAAAACTAACAGAACGTATAAAAGAAGAGAGCTGCGATGTCTGTTAAAAACAGAATCATCCGCCCGCTCCGCAATATTTTTAATGCTTAAAGGAAGCTCTTTTCCGGAATTAATGTCAGCGTAAATAACATCAGAGCGGTCGAGACGGGCAAGTGACGCATCCGCTTCTTTTTGTTCAATTCTTGAGAGAGAGCCCAAGTATACAGTTTTACCTTGAGGCGTTTTTATCGGAATTTGCTCAAGCTGTTTTACAGGATCGCCGTTTGATACACTTTGACCCGTTACGCGCACATTAAGCGGTCTGCCTTTAATTTCCAGCTGAGAAGCGATAATTCCTTCGTTAAGTATAAAAAGAGTTTCTGCTATATGCGCGGCAGGTATTGAAAGATAGGCGGAAGCTTCCCTGTTTGGAAACAATCGCAGCTCCGGTCTTCGTCCAAAGGGGCGGAAACTTACATCCGCCGGCGATGTAAAAGCGTTTCTCGCTATTTCTGTTTTATTTTCGAGGTCTTCCCTGTCTTTTCCTTTAATTACAAAAGTACGCTCAGAGGATAATCCCAAAAGATTTTCTGTTCTGTCTTTTGGAAAATAAACGGTAAACTGGTAATCGCTGTATTCATTCATGGCGTTTTTTATTTCTGCAAGAGCGTTCTTTGGCTTCGCGTTTTTTTTAAGAACGCACCTTAGGATCAATTCTTCTTTTTTATAATCAATGTCCGCTCTTCGCCTGACGTCGTTTTCCTCAGCTCCCGATCTTCCATAAACAGTTTTTACAGACGGCAGCCCTGATAAAGAACCGGATATTTTCCCGGAAGCCGGAATTATACTTTCGAGTAATGTGCCTGGGGTGAATACAATAGAAACCCAAACTTCTTCCGCTTCATCGGGATTAATAAAAACCATTGGACGCATAATAAGCGCCGAAAATCCCAAGGCGCTTAATATTGCCGCAACAGCGAAAATTCTTTTTGGATTACGCAAAAGTGAGGTTAAAAGATTTGCGTAATTTTTTACAAGGCTGCCGTCTGAGGAAACTGTTTTATTTTTAATTAATGTTTTTTTATTAAACAATAAAAGATATAAGGAAGGAAGAAAAAATTGTGCGTAAATCCATCCGGCTGTCACAGAAGCTGTAAGAGAAACTGCTATATCGCCGAATAGTCCGCCAAGAGGTCCCGGGAGCATTATGACAGGTATAAAAACAAGCGCTGTAGTAATTGTTGAAGCCGCGCTTGAACCCGCTATCGAAAACGCTTTTGTTCCGACTTCGTCCGCTTTTGGAGCGGTTTCTCTTTTTGAGAACGCCCGGTTTAATAAATCCAAAATAATAACGCTTATATCGGAGACAAGCCCTATTCCGATTGCAAGCCCGGCAAGACTCATGCTATTCAATGATTTTCCCGTAACGGAAAGAACGCATATACCGGCTGCGGCGGAAACTGGAATTGAAAGCGCCGCAAGAAGGCTTAACCGCAGACATTTTATAAAAAATATAAGCACTGTTATTACAGCCGCCGCCGCAAGAACAGCGGAAATTATTAAAGCTCTTATTCCGCTTACAAGAGAGCCGGAAGTATCCGCTACAAGATCAATTTGCACATCACGCGAAAAAAGACTTGACGCTTCATCGAGCGTTTTTTTAATGTCACGTGACAGTTTAAGCGGGTCTGCACCTGGTCTTCTGTATATTTCAAGAGCGGCCGCTTCTTTTCCATTATAAACAAATATACTATCTCTTCTCGCGAATGAAGAATAAAGCTCTCCTGTGTCTGTAACCATAAATGAACCGTTTGCCGTTCCCAGTACCAGCTTTGAAAGCGAGAAAACTGACTCCGGCTTTCCGGAACTTACAACAACAAGCTCCATATTCCCTTCTCTCGCGTTACCCGCTGGAACATTAGAAGTCTCCTGAGCGAGAAGACCCGCGAAATCGGCAGGTGAAAAACCAAGAGCCGAAAGACGCTGAACGTTAAGGGAAAGACGCTCTTCCTTTACGTCTCCTCCAACAAGAGTTACAGATCCAACTCCGTCGATTTTTCGAAGACGCGCCTGCATTTCGTATTCAGCGAAGTTACGCGCATATTCTCCATTTCCGTTATGTGAATTAATAGCTATTACTGCATGCGCCTCGTTTGAAGATGAGCCTGAAGTTACTGTAGGCTTTTTTACGCCTTCGGGTAGACTCGGATAAACAGCGTCAATGGATTCGCGTACAAGAACGGAAGCCGCCATTGGGTCAGTTCCCCAGCGAAAATCAAGGCTTATAAGAGAGCGGTTATCACGTGAGATGCTTCGTATTCTCTCAAGACCTTTAATCGGAGAAAAACCGTCTTCCAGCGGAATGGTAACCATGCTTCTGATTTCGTTAGCTGCCATGCCTTGATAAAGCGTTTCTACTGTTACTGCGGGGACAGAGACTTCTGGAAGCCTGTTTACAGGAAGAGAAAAAAGTGAAAAAACTGCGGCTATAATTAAAGCGCAGAGTATCATGATTACAGTTACAGGACGTCTTGTAAAAAGACTGATTAATTCTTTCATTGAATCCTACTTAATAAGAGAAAATTTTAGTAGTTTTTCGTTGACATTTCCCAAATTGTCACGAAGTCCTGACGCGAAAAGAAAATTGATTACTCCAAAATTTGTAGAATTAACCAGATTTCCTTTAATTTCTATTCTGTGATAATTTTCCATGCCGCTTTGAGGCTGCGGTATTGTAAAATTGTTTTGTATAACCTGATTGGCAGAAAAAGAAATTACATTGTTGGAAGTTTCTGTCCTGAACAATTCCATAACAGAAAGAAGATCTATAAAAGCGTCTTGCGCGGTGTCAAAATAAAATTCAATCCATGTTTTTACGCTTTCTCCCGAAGGATAGTTTACGTTCGTTATAGCGATAAAAGGAAAAAGCGAGTCAGCGGCGTAAAAAACCAAATTTTTATCTGTTTCATTGTTTGGAGCAAGCGGAATCCTAATTCCCGCAAGAGAAGGAGGCTTTGAAAACTTTCCGTTAGCGAAAATTCTGAAAACATATTCTTCTTTGGATGAATTACCGCCATTGTCTTTTACGCCGGGTTTTATCCGCAATGTAAATCTGCTCTCATAAACCGGTATTGTCTCGAATGTAAAAATAAACTCTTTATTAAATCCTGGAGAAGTTTCCATAACAAGGTTTGGTCCGTCTTCGATAGTTAAATAAGTTTTTAATGACTGGCTGTCTACAGGTTTGGAAAAAATTAAAGAAAGCCTGTCGTCTTTTTCCAAATCATCATTAATACCTGAAGTTAAAATAAATATTTCTCCATTCTTTGAAATACGGTTAGCGGATAATAAGTATGGAATTTCCTTGTCTATAAATGTGTTAAAAACGCCCAAAAAATCATTTCGTAAATTCATTCCGTTAATATCAGTTAATGATGAAGAAAGACGAATTTCATATCTTGTGTTTTGCGCCCATTGTTCCAGCGGAGTAAAAATTGCTAGTTTATCGTTGTTTTCCAGTTTCCAAAGACCCGTCATTGAGGGAGAAAAGGAAACATTGTCATGTAACGATCTTGTTAAAACAGGCGATGAGAACTCAAGTTTTATTTCTTCGCGTGGATTAAAAACCGTCTGGTTAATTTCCGGATAAAACGATAATAAAACAGGACGTGTATTATCCTGTCTTGTAGAAAAAAAGACCGTAAAAGTTTCGTCCATGTTTAATCCGTCTTTATTAAACGTGTCGGAAGATAAGTTGATTGTATAATCATTATTTTTTTCTAGCGGCGTAAGCGGAGAAAATATTAATTTTTTCCCTTCCCAATTGAATGTTCCCCTGATTCTGTTTCCATCGCCTGTAAGAGAGAAATTCCTTTCGGCGCTTGCCTTGTTTGGATCATCAGAAAACGAAAGAGACACGACAATATTTTCAGGTTCAGAATGAAAGCCGCCGCCCGGAGACCATGATAAAACTTCAAATTTAGAAAACCTTAAGATATCACATGAATAAAATAAAACCACGCAGAATAACAATAAAGTAAATAAACATTTTTTCATTTAACAGCCTCCAGGTAAATAATAAAATCCTCATTCATATAAAAACCGTTTTCGGATGTAATTCCGTTTTTTCCTCCTGGAATTTTTAACGTGTAAAAATTGTTATTGTCTCCAGCGGCTTTTAAGCCTTCCCAATTTATGAATAAACGGTCATTGGAAATCCAGTCGATAGTTTTTATGGCGACAGCGGGCAATCCTCTCGGAAAAAACGGAGAGAGGGTTATCCTCTGCGGAGTATTTAATTTTTCTTCCAAACCAAAAGGCAGCGAAAAATAAATTGAGACAGAAAGTTCGTTTATTCCAGCGTCAATTTGAACTGGAATTGTAACGCCGGAAGATAAATTTTCGAATAAATCTTTTTTGTTTATTAATATGGAAGGAATATTTAATACAGGAATATCAGGAGTAAAATACCGGATGTAATCAAATCCGATTTTTAATCCTTCTATGTCTCTTGTGTCGCCTGAAACTGTCATTGTATAAATTGTTTTTGGATCAGGGTTTCTTGTCAGAATGTAAACAATACAGTCCTCAGAGATAAATTCAGCCCTGCCTGTTAAGGAAGGTTCAAAGCGCAATGAATTAAGAACATTATCGCTCATCGGTTTGTTAAACAAAACCGCGATGTTTTCTCCTTTTTGTAAACCGGTTTCAAGCTCTTTCCCTGTTGGAATCCAGCTTCCGTTTGATAAAATTACCGGATACACGTTTTTAACATAAGGAAGAATTTGATCCATGTTTGTAATAAAATAGCCGGAATAAGTTTTTGGAAGCGGAACGCCATCTGCGCTTTTCGCCGAATCTTTTACGCTCCAGCGGTAAACAGTCCACGGAGAAAGCGCTTTTTCCAGAATAACATTTAATATTTTATTGTCAGCTAACCATTCAAATGTTTTATTAAAAGAACCGTCAATGGTAAGCGCGCTTTCTACAGAAACTTTATCCATTGGACATGAAAAATGAAACTCCAGGATTTTAATGTTCGCGCTTACGGATGATCCGCTTACAGGATAATGCCAGTCAAGAACCGGCGGATCGTTTTTATTAACAGCGAAAAACGGAATAAAACGCTCAAGGCGAAGTTCTCTCCCGTTAAGAGATCGCACAGTTCCGGCAAGGCTTAGCGTGTAACGAATCCCCGCAGTCCACCCCTGAATAGGCGTAAAATAAAGGTTATTTCCTTCCCATGATGTATCGCCTTTAACGGATCCATATTCAGAATTAACCTGAATAATATTTTCCGCTTCATGTTTAATTACCTCTGTGTCAAATTTAAGTATTATCGGGCTGTATGTTTGCTCTAAAAGAGAATTTCTCTCATCAGGTTCTATTTTTATTCCTATGGGACGAAGATCGGCAAAACCGCACGAAAAGAAAATAAATGCGCATAACAAAATTAAAAACTTATTCTGTAACCGTAACATTGGTTCCCTCCCTTAGATCGCTGCCAGGACGAACCACAACAAGCTCTCCTTGTTTTAAGCCGGTGATTTCTCTTTCATCATTGGCGGTCACGCCAAGAATAATTTTTCGTTCAGTTAAAATGCTTCCGTTAATTACAAAAACGCTGCCCTCATTATTTTTTATATTAAAAACCGAAGACTCGGGGATATAAAGCGCTGTCTTTGGAGAGCCAAGATTTACAGTAACCCGCGCGAACATTCCGGGTCTTAAATTATTTATTACCTGAGTGCCTGTGTTTCGAATAAGTACACGCACAAGAAAGCTTAAACTCTGGCTGTCAGCCTGCGGATAAACCAAATCAACAATTCCGTTTTTGGTCTCTCCGGTACCGTCTATTAAAACAGAAGCGTTCATTCCCTTTTCGATCCGCAGAGCGTCCTTTTCCCTAACAGGAAAAATTGCGTATAACGATGTTGTATCAATAAGGCTTATAATTTTATCCTGCGGACGGACACGTTCTCCTTCCTCAAGATAGCGCGCTCCGACAACGCCGAAAGAAGGACTTCTCATTGTAAGTTCAGAAAGAGCGATTCTCGCAGAGGTAAGTTCTTTTTGCGCCGCTTCAAGTCTTGCTTCGGCTGCTTCAAGCTCCGCCTTTAAGCTTGATGTCATAAGAGTGACAAGAGCGTGCTGCTTTTCTGTTTCGTCTAACGGAACGGAAATTCCGGCTCTTAAAAGGTCTTGCTCGCGGCAGCCGATCTTTCGAATCTCAAGTTCCCTTTCAAGGAGCTGTATCTGCTCCCACTCGGTATCAATACTAAAACGGCTTACAAGTATCGCTTCTGTATGAATGCCGCCCGCGTCATAAAGCGTTTCCTGATTCAAATGTTTACGGTTATTTTCTTCCCACCTTTTTTTGGCGAGAGTCAATTCTACTTCCGATTTTTCAAGAGCTTTAAGCTGAGCTTCAGCCTGAAACATTCCTTCCAGAAGTCTTGAGCCAGCCAAATTGCGGGCGGCAAGAGCCTGGGAATAATTATTTTCCGCTCTTTCTGCGGCAAGGTTAATCTGAGGATTTTCAAGCTGGATAATTAAGGCTCCATGTCTTACAAAATCACCTTCACGGTAATAAAGTTTTTTTATGACAGCTTCCTGCGGGGAAGTAATATCAACTTTACTGATAAATGACAAACTTCCAAAACCTGACGCTTCGTCGGGAAGCGTTCTAGCGGTAACAGGAGCGCTCCTTACAATTTTTTCTTCATTGTAAATAACGCGTCTGTTCGCGCACGAAAGAATCAAAAAAACAGTTAATAAAAAAATAATTAAAAATTTTATTTTCATTATTCGCTCCTTAAATGAATAAGATTTATTAGTTCTCCCGGCTGTAAATCCAGGAATCTTTCCAGTTCACGTTCCGCTTCAAGAAGAGCTGTAGCGGCTTGCACCACCGCTATTTCCCGCTGTGTCTGTTCGATTAAAACTTCCATTAACTTCAATCTTGTGATGTGTCCAAGCCCAAGCCTTATTTCTTCGATACGGGAACGTTCGTTTCCAAGAGCCGCCGCCTCTGCGGCAAGCAGGCGTTTTTGCCCGGCAAGGACGCATTTTTCAACAGCGTTAGCTGCAATTCGCCCGATCCTTTCCAGTAAAATGGCGTAATTTTCCCGTTCAGAGGAAAGAGCCAAAGCTGCCTGTTTTTTCCCGTAACTCGACGCGGGATCGGGCAATGGGTTAAGACTGTTTTGCAGATTCGCCGTTCTGTCAGGTTGTCCAAAGGAAGAAGGCTCCCAGCCTGTTTGAAAACTAAAATTGTTTTTCAGCCATGGACTTGATAATTCAACGCTTATCCCGACAGACCAGTTGTGCCGTGTCAGCGGATATCGCTGTCCGCTAAGTCCAAAGTTTCCATTAAAACGCAATACAGGAATCCATGAGTTTGAAATTAATCTGTATTCCGCCTGTCTTTTGGAAATCGAAAACCTCGCTTCCTGTAAATCTGGATTTTGATCTTTTGCGATCGAAGCCGCCGCGACAGCCGCATAAGCTGCGTTACGCAAATTAAAACTTGATGGTCTGTTTACATCAACTTTTTCTATTAATTGCGGCAGTGATTCAAGATTTAGAATTTCCGTAAATTGTTTTTCCATTTCCGCAAGATCGATTTCAAGCGAAATAATATCGAGCCTTGCGCTGGCAAGATTAATATCCGCGCTCGCAAGATCTACAGGGAGCGCGAGACCAAGCTGTACCTCTTCGTTTAATATTCGTCGCTGTTCTTCAAGGACTGTAAGCGCTGAATTTTTAATTTCCAAAATTTCTCTGGAAGATAAAACATTTCGGTAAGCGGAAATTGCGGCTTCTCCTATTTCAGAAGCGCTTCTGTCAAGTTGTACAGAGGAAAGATCGAGCTCCATTCTTTCCAGCCTTCTATTCATTGACGTTCTTCCTCCATCAAAAATTAATTGATCAAGGCTTAACCCGTAATTTTTCATAAATGAATCTGCGCCCGTTTGCTGCAATCTGTCGTTCTCGGAAACTGTTATACCCACTCGCGGGAAATAAGCGCGAAGCCCCCATTTCCACGCGCCTTCCATAATTGCCTGGGAAGATCTTGCGTGCCTAAGCTGCGAAGACGCCTCAATAGCAAGCTGCGCCGCTTGTGAAAATGTAAGTTCATTAATCTCTGCGTATAACGATGATGAAAATAAATAAAAAATTAATAATAAAAATAAAATACGCATTACATTACCCCGTTTATAATTCTTTCAAGATTTAATATCGATCTTAAAAGCGGCGTGTCCCACGGAAGCATGGCTTTTGCCCGGCTTAAATCTTCAAGGGCGGCTTTTACAGCGTCTTCATCGGTTCCTGCAAAAGTCCAGCGCAGTCTTGCCCTGTCGAGTAAAACCAAAGCGCTCTCCGCAGAAAGCTCTGAAGCCCTGTCAAGATAAATAACAGCTTCGTCAAATCTTCTGCTGTCAGAAGCAAGCTCCGCCGCGAATCTAAGCGCCCTTATGTCATGCGGATTGTCAGCTAACAAACTTTCCGCCGCTTTTACGGCTCCTGCCGCGTCGCCTTTGGAGCGGAGAATCCTTGCAAGGTACAGGCTTGCTTCCAGTGATGAGGGACGCAGTTTTATGACCCTGCGGCATGATTTTTCCGCCTTTTCCAAATCACCGTAAAAAAATTCCGCTTTCGCTCTAAGAATCAAAGACGGCGGAAATTTATTTTCTTTTTCAAGAATTTCCATAGTTTGCAAAAACCGTCCCTGCGAATACGCCTCACTTGCTCTTACGAAAGAATAAATTGTTTGTGTGCCCGGCGCTTTTTCGCAGGAAGAAAAAGCGGGAAGAAAAACGGCAATTAAAAAGACCAGTCTTTTTAGCATTGTAAATTTCATATAACACCTGCCTTTAGGCGTCTTAACCGCGGCAAATGTAGGAGAGCCGCTCAGCCAAACGTCCCCTCGCAAGAATCGTCTGTCCGTAAAAATAATCCCTGAACGCAGGATTTGCGCTAAGAGCACGTAACGCTCCAACCGCGAAAATCGTGTAAGCGTTATCAGGGAGACTGATTAACGGTAAAAGAGAATCGAGAATTCGCGGATTGCCGGAGCTGACAGATTGGGTAATAACCGATTCTATTTCCCTTTTGGTTCTGATTGAAGAGCCGTCTTCATGTTTTAAGCCGGAAACCGAAGCGAGTATTTCTCTTGCCTCATTGGAAAACGGCCCCTGTGCGGAAGCGTTAATGCAGTTCTCGGCAAACTCGGCGGCGATAGCGCCGGAAAACGCTCTCGCTCCCCTGTACCAGTATTCAGGGAAATGCGCGTAACGCGCTCTTATCGATCTGTAAGCCGCTCCTGCGCGTTTATCGTTCTGGCTTGAAACATTCCTTGCGGAAGCGAGTTCCAATTCGCAGACAAGCATAATCCATCTGCCGAATCCGTCAGGCTCGTCAGCCTCGTTAAAAAGCGGAGACAAACCCAAAAGAGCGGCTTCCCACTGTCCGTCCAAAAATGAAAGAATCGCGTTTACAGAAGCTGCGACAGTTTCATCGCTATTGGAGGACAGAACATTTTTTAAGCCGTTTTTTAGATCGTCTTTCTGCAAAAGCCCCATCCCGTACGCCTGCGAAAGCTCCTTAAATGCCGCGGCGACAGCCCCTGCAAAATCACCGGCGTTTTCCCTCAAGGTAGACTCTGTAAGCGCCATCCCCTGAAACCACGCTCCGGCTCTCTCAAGCTCCGAAAGCTCATCAATAGCTTTAAGAATGGAAGCTATATCCTGCGTTTGCGAAGATGAAGCGCTAACCGCCGCATCATTCCCCTGCCCAAACCGCAGACCGTTTTGTGCCTGCGGGGAAGTCTCCCCCCGACAGGACGACATGACCAGCGCAAGAAGCGTAAAGGTCAAAAAGCAAAATTTGATTTTCATAACCAACTCCAAAAAAAGATTTATATATATATGGCGCGGCCGTGCATGGCGCTTTAGTGAAAATGAAAAAAAGTTGAAAAAAATTGAAAAATTTGGAAGCAGGTGCTTAAGCGGTTGTTTAGCCGGCTATCTTTTGTATTTTTTGTGGTATAGTATCTGTAAGGAGATATATATGGAAAAGATTGCAAGTTTTCAAATAAATCATCTTTTATTGAAGCCTGGAGCCTATGTTTCCAGAAAAGACAAGTTTAAAGACGTCATCCTTACCACTTTTGATCTTCGTTTTAAGCAGCCAAACAAGGAACCTGTGCTGGATCAGCCTGCTTTGCATACAATCGAGCATTTTTGCGCTACTTTTCTGCGTTCTCACAAAACATGGAGCGACAAAGTCGTTTACTTTGGGCCTATGGGCTGCCGTACCGGTTTTTACCTGATTCTGGAAGGCGATTATAAATCGATAGATGTTGTCCCGCTGCTTTTGGAGATGTTTGAATGGATCGACGCTTTTGAGGGCGAAATCCCGGGCGCAAGCGCGATTGAGTGCGGTAACTGGCGTGAGCAAAACATCGACATGGCAAAATACGAAAGCGCGAAATACGCTTCCCTCCTTAAAAACGCGAAAAAGGAAAATTTGGAGTATCCGGCATAGATTGACTATTTTATGAAATAATGTATTTTATTAGTATAATAATGTAATATTGACTATTTTCAAATTTTAATATATTTTTATATAATTATAATATTGTTAAACCTGAGGCATTAATTACCGGAGACCAAAAATCAATATTTTTTAATTTATGGTTTTTTTATGGAGGAAACATGAGATTAAAGTATAAATTAAGCATATTGGTAGTTGCGATACTTGTAGTAGTAGTTGCGTCGCTTTCAATTTTAATGCTTAACAGGTCATCAAAAATGGCTATCGACTTAAATATAAGCGTAATCGAATATTTATCAGGCGAGTATGCCGAGTTTTGGAAAGGACGGCAGGACGGCCGTTTTACAATGTTAAATACATTGGCGGAAGTTATGGCAGATTATGATGATCTTGATCCGCGGGAACGCCGTAATATGTTTGACGTCATGTTAAAAGGCGTTATGGAAGCAAGGCCCGAATATTTACTGCTTTATACTGTATGGAAACCCAATGCGGTAGATGGCATGGACGCTCAGATGATAAACAGAGTAGGTTCAACGGAAACAGGACAATACGCGGTGAGCTATTCAAGAGAAACAGGCACGATAATTCCGCGAACATCAACAGATATAAACGCTACAATGGAATATTTAAGCACAGTCAATCCAAGAGCGCCAAGAGATCGAGTGGAACCTCCCTTTATAAGGGACGGCAATATTTTAATCAGATATATGGTCCCGGTTATTTCGTCACATAACAAGGAAGTAGTGGGAGCTGTTGGAATGTTGATGTACGTTACCCAAATGCAGCCTCTGGTTGAAGAAACTGTTAAAAAACATTATGAAATTGCGGTAATGGGAATTTATACAAGTTCCGGAATGATTTTGGCGCACTCGTTCGCCGATCGTGTCGGGAAAAACATGATCGATACAGAAGGGTTTCTGGGCGATGATTTACAGCCTGCAATGAAGGCAATTATCAATGGTGAAAACTATCATGCCAGTTCATACTCTTATGCTTTAAATACAAAGCTGGAAACTTTCTTTACTTCTTTTAGAATCGGCCGCTCGGATATGTATTGGGCTGTAATGATTGGCACAAGCGAAGACCATATTTTATCCGACGTAAGGGAATTAACACTTTTTACAATATTACTTTCTATTTTGATTATTGCAGCTTCGGCGGTAATTGTTTATTTCGTTTTGAATTTTACAATCAAGCCGGTTGTATCCGTAGCGGAAACATTAAAAGATATCGCTCAGGGTGAAGGCGATCTTACGGTAAAAATTCCGGAAAATGGAAAAGACGAAATAACTGATCTTTCCCGTTACTTTAATCAGACAATTAAAAAAATAAGGGATCTTTTTGTTGTAATTAAACATGAAGCCGAAACTCTTTCCAGCATCGGAAATGATCTTGCAAGCAACATGAACGAAACTGCCGCCGCAGTAAACGAAATTACAGCTAACATCCAGAGTATCAAAAGCAGGATTATTAATCAAAGCGCGAGCGTAACCGAAACAAACGCTACAATGGAACAGGTTACAGTAAATATTAACAAGTTAAACGGAAATATCGAAAACCAGACGGCTCACGTTTCACAGGCTTCCGCCGCAATAGAAGAGATGGTTGCGAACATCGCTTCCGTTACAGATACTCTTGTTAAAAACGGCAGCAATGTAAAAATATTAACAGACGCTTCGGAAATCGGACGAGCAGGCTTGCAGGAAGTATCGGAGGACATAAAAGAAATCGCCCGTGAATCGGAAGGTCTTCTGGAAATTAACTCTGTTATGAATAGTATTGCAGCGCAGACAAACCTTCTTTCGATGAATGCCGCGATCGAAGCGGCTCACGCGGGAGAGGCAGGAAAAGGTTTCGCCGTTGTCGCCGATGAAATCCGCAAACTGGCGGAGAGCTCAAGCGAACAGTCAAAAACCATCGGCGCAGTTCTTGTAAAAATTAAAGAATCAATCGACAAGATAACCAGTTCCACAGAAAACGTACTTAATAAATTCGAGGCGATTGAGTCAGGCGTAAAAACAGTCGCGCAGCAGGAAGACAATATCCGCAATGCGATGGAAGAGCAGAGTGAAGGCTCAAAGCAGATTCTTGACGGCATAAGCAATGTTAACAATATAACAAAGCAGGTAGAGGCAGGCTCCAAAGAAATGCTTGAAGGCTCTCAGGAAGTTATCAGGGAATCCCAGAATCTGGAAAAAGCGACTCAGGAAATCACTTCCGGCATGAACGAAATGGCTTCCGGCGCGGATGAGATAAATACGGCGGTAAATCAGGTTAATGAAATAAGCATAAGAAACCGCGAAGCGATAACTAAACTGCAATTGGAAGTAGGCAGGTTCAAAATAGAATAAGGCGGGGCTTTTTCGAAACTTCAGTCTTTTTTATTTTTCTTTCTTGCTGTAAGATATCTCTATGTCAGAATTAACAGAACATGATACTGCGCAGCAGTATTCAGGCAAAGCAACGATGGAAAAAATCACCTCGCTGGCAAAACGGCGCGGGTTTGTTTTTCAATCATCGGAAATTTACGGCGGTCAGAGCGGCGCGTGGGATTACGGCCCTCTCGGCATTGAGTTAAAAAACCGCATACAGGCAATGTGGTGGAAAGAAATGACCCGCCTGCACGACAATATCGTGGGATTGGACGCCGCAATTTTTATGCATCCCCGCACATGGGAAGCATCCGGTCACGTCGAAAATTTTACCGACCCGCTTGTTGACTGTAAAAAATGTAAAGCCCGTTTTCGCACGGACATGGTAAGCGAAGAAAACCTTGCTTCCAAAAAATGCCCGGACTGCGGCGGCGAGTTAACCGATGCCCGTAACTTTAATCTGATGTTTAAAAGTCACATAGGTCCTGCGGAAGATTCCGCAAGCATTATTTATCTTCGCCCGGAAACCGCTCAAGGCATCTATGTAAACTATAAAAATATAATTCAATCCAACAGGATGAAAATCCCGTTTGGCATCGCGCAGGTTGGAAAAGCGTTTCGCAATGAAATCGTCACAAAGAATTTTATTTTCCGCACCTGTGAATTTGAGCAGATGGAAATGCAGTATTTTGTTAAACCCGGCACAGACGAAGAATGTTTCAATGACTGGCGCAATCAGCGCTGGGCATATTATGAAAAGCTCGGCGTAAAAATGGATCATCTGCGCTGGTACAAGCACGAAAAACTTGCTCACTACGCGAAAGACGCTTATGACATTGAATATCTTTTCCCGATGGGCTGGAGAGAGCTTGAAGGAATTCACAACCGCACCAATTATGATCTTGGCAGGCACGCGGAATTCTCCGGCAAGGATATGCAGTACATCGATCAGGACAACAATAACGATCGCTACATCCCGTATATCATAGAAACTTCCGCCGGTCTTACACGTAACGTACTCATGATTCTCTGCGACGCCTACGACGAAGAACAAGTCGCCGAAAAAGGTAACGATGACGATTGGAGAACGGTGTTGCGTTTCCATCCCGATCTTGCGCCGGTTACTGTCGCAATTCTCCCGCTTATGAAAAAAGACGGCCTTGCCGAAATGGCGCAGGACATTCGCAAAGAGCTGCAGGATGATTACGCCACCGATTACGATCAGTCAGGAGCGATTGGACGGCGTTATCGAAGACAGGACGAAGCCGGTACACCCTTCTGCGTCACTGTTGATTACGAATCAAAAGAAGATGGCACAGTAACTCTCCGCTTCCGTGACTCCATGGAGCAGGTAAGAGTGCCAAGAGCGGAACTGGCGGCACGGCTTAAACAGGAAATTAAGTCGTACAAGCGGACAAAATAATATAAAGAAGGTTCATACAAAGGCATTAATGTTCCTAACCATTTGTCTTAACCCAACCATTCAAAAAACACTTTCCTTTCCCTCGGTGGTAAGCGGCGCAGTTAATCGCACCCCGGCGCACCGCCTTGACGCGAGCGGCAAGGGCGTTAATGTAACACGTGTGCTAAATCAATTGGAAAAGAAAGCTGTACATCTTACCCACCTCGGCGGAGTGATGCGTCCGCTTTTTTTGTCTCTCTGCGAACAGGATAATCTCCCTGTTGAATGGGTAGAGAGCAATTCTGATATACGTTTCTGTTACACGGTTATAAACGAAAGCGACAGCAGCGTTACAGAACTCGTAGAAGAATCGCATCCTATCGGCGCCGACACAGAAGAGCGGCTGCTGGAAAATTTTAATAGACTTATTAAAGATAATTATTGTTTAATTATTTCCGGCACAAAAGCAGCTGGATATTCAGACACGGTTATTCCAACTATGGTATGTAAGGCGAAAGAAAAAGGACTGCGTGTCATCCTCGATATAAAAGGAAATGATTTAATCGAAAGCCTTAAATACAAGCCTGATATTATTAAACCAAACTATGTAGAATTTACGGCGACTTTTAAAAATGAGCCTGCCAAAGAAACGCTGATTGAAATTTCCAGGAAATATAAATGCCGGATTGTTTTAACAAACGGCAGCCAAAATATTCTCGCCGCGGATAATGAAAACTTTTTTAAGATCGATGTAAAACCTGTAAAGGCGATTAATACAACAGGCTGCGGCGACGCTTTTACAGCCGGGTTTGCTTCCGCGCTTGAGAATACGAAAGCGGACTACAACAAAGAGTTTTTATTGGCAGCGATAAACGAAGGAATGCGCTGCGGCTCGTTAAACGCCGGACTTGTAAGGCCTGGTGTAATACGATAAAGTAAGGTCATGGCGAATTCACTGGAACCAATTTTTATTTCTCTTAAAGAAGCTCAGGTTAAACTTGCAGGGCAAAACCGCTCTGCCAAAGACAAGGCTCTTGCCGCAGCGGCAGCCGCCATTGACAGCGACAGAGTTTTGATCCTGGAAGCGAACGCCCGTGATGTAGAAAAAGCGCGCAAGGGCGGAATGAAAGAAAGCCTGATTGACCGGCTGCTCCTAAACGATAAAAGAATAGACGGTATAATAGAAGGAATAAATATTGTTATCAGGCAGGAAGATCCAATCGGTAAAGTGCAATCCGGCTGGACGCTGCCCAACGGTTTACAGGTAGAAAGAGTTACGGTTCCAATTGGAGTCGCCTCAATTATTTATGAATCACGCCCGAATGTTACAGCGGATTGTTTCGCTCTCGCTTACAAAGCCGGCTGCTCGATACTTTTACGGGGCTCTTCATCCGCGCTTGAATCCAACAAGGCGATTGTTAATGCTATCAAGGCTGGACTTGCCGTCTGCGGAATGGCGGACGCTGTCGCTCTTGCCCAATCCGGCGAAAGAGACGAAGTTGATATCATCCTTAAAGCGCGGGGATTTATTGATGTTGTTCTGCCCCGCGGCTCACATGAACTAATCAACCGCGTAGTAGAAAACGCGCGCATTCCTGTAATCGAAACAGGAGAGGGCAACTGCCACATTTATATTGAGCCGTCCTATGTAAATTCGCAGGAAGGATTAAACAGCGCAATCGATATAATCCTGAACGCTAAACTGCAAAGACCCGGCGTTTGCAATGCTGTAGAAACAATACTTGTTCATAAAAATATAGCCGGCACGCTAATGCCGGAGCTTGCAAAAAAAATTGCAGGAAAAGCCGAACTGCGCTGCGATGCCGCTTCAAAAGCCGCTATTGGAAATCTACCTTCCGGTCTTGTCATAAAAGACGCTGCCGAAGAAGACTGGGCAACAGAATTTCTTGATTACATTCTCGCGGTAAAAGTAGTTTCCTCGTGCGATGAAGCGATTACGCATATTAATAAATACGGAACAAAACATTCAGAAGCGATCCTCACAAACGATCTGCGGACAGCCGAAGATTTCCGCGCGAGAGTGGACGCAGCTTGCGTTTACGTAAACGCCTCTACGCGTTTTACAGACGGCGGCGAGTTCGGCTTTGGCGCGGAACTTGGAATCAGTACGCAAAAATTCCACGCAAGAGGCCCGATGGGACTTGAAGCCCTCACAACAATAAAATACCTGATTACCGGTAACGGACAAATACGCGGGTAAATATCAAGCGATAAAAACTGTTCCTCTTTGATCGCCTGACGCCAGAGCTTCGAGGCTTCGGGGTTTTCCTCCGTTTGCGAGAATTGTAGGGATGCTGTAGGATAGAGCCATTTCCGCCGCGTCGAGTTTTGTCGCGATGCCGCCTGTGCCGAAACTGTTTGTTTCTCCTATAGAGATATTTTTACGCACTTCGGCGATGTCACGCACCTTTTCCACAAGAGAGGCGTTTGGATATTCTTTGGGGTTTTTGTTGTACAAGCCGTCGATGTCGCTGAATAAAATCAAAAGGTCTGCGCTCCATAAAATCGCGGAGCGCGCCGCCAATGTGTCATTGTCGCCGATTTTTATTTCTTCCACAGAAACTGTATCGTTCTCGTTAATAATCGGAATGATTCCCTCATCTACCAAAGTAAAGAGAGTGTTGCGCATGTTAAGCGTCCTATTGGTGTCGTTAAAGTCTTCCCGCGTTAAAAGAATCTGAGCGATGTATCTATCCTCTTTTTCAAAAGCGCGGCGCCATGCCTTCATAAGCTGCACCTGTCCAACGGCGCACAAAGCCTGCCTGTAGTGAATGTCTTTTTTTCTCGCCCACTTGTCCATGGTAGAAAGACCTGCTACCTGCGCGCCGGATGAAACAACGATAATCTGTTTGCCTTTCTTCATTAAGCCCGCCGCTTGTTCGGCAAACTCGTCAAGGAAAGCGAAGTTGATTTTTCCATCCGCTCCGGCGAGAGTATTGGAGCCAATCTTTATTACAATTTTTTTTGAGTCTGCGATAAGCTGCGCTGTCATTTTTTCCTCGATATTACGGAGTAAATATAACTACTCTCTCTCTTCTTTTCTAGCTTCCGCGCGATCTTTAATATCAGAGATACCTATGAACACGGCGACAAGACCCAAAAGGATCGCTGCTACAGGTGCGCCGCCGCGCAGAAAGGCGAGAACGTCATCGCCCCACCCAAGCCCGAAGCCGATAATCTCCCTGGGTATAATCGCAAAAACAGCGGCAGCAATAATAATTAAACCGATAATAAAGGCTTTCATTTATCTCTCCTTTGATTTTATCAGTCCAGCTATAACCTGGACGAGCGTTCTCCTTTAGATTGTTTATAAATCATTATAATGAATGCCGCAATAAAAAACGACATACGGATTGTCGGAAGTAAAAATGAAATTAAAGGAACAGAATCTATTATTAAAAATTCATCGTCTGCTATTCCAAAGTCCTTAAGAATCGAATAAACGGTTTCTATATACGCGACAATTGTTCCAAATATGACCAGTATCCATGCCGCTTCCCTGATTTTCGGCCATAAAAAAATAGCCAAAAACGCAGCGGCTGCGCCAATTAACAATTGGCTGGAAATGAAAATAGTCTGTCCCGCGTCCATGAATATATTATTATGGAATATAACAAAAAAAATCAAGATAGGCGCCGGGAATCGATATTGCTGAATTAAAATAAGTCTGTCGTTTTATTCCGAAAGTTGATTTACGGCAAATGTTACCGCTCGTCCCAGATCGTCAAGATTTTTTCGTTTTAACACAATTAGCTGAAAAATCGCGGATTCAATATAACCATAAAGATAATCATGCGCTTCTTTAATATTAACTTTTTTTAGCTCGCCGGATTTTACGCCGTCTATTATCATCGATGATAAGATGCGGTGAAGCTTAACAGTCCTTCGGCGAACGCGTTCCTCGGGATTAATGTCGCTCTTTGAAATATGTAAAAGATAATCAAGAACTACGCCCAGAAGCTGCCTGTTCTGTTCCGCCAGTTTTAAAATTGATAACAGCACTTTTGTAATTTTTTGCCGGCTGTTAAGAGAATCATCGCCGCGGATAAGAATTATTTTCTCTTCCACAGTTAACAAAAACTGTTTAATGCTATAAGTAAAAATTTCTCTTTTATTTTTAAAATAAAGGTATAAAATAGTTCTTGTTATTCCGCATTTATCCGCAATCTTTTGAAAAGTCGCGTCTTCAAAACCATCATCCATAAAAACAGTCAGAGCCTTGTCCAAAATTTTTTGCCGTCTCTTGTCATGCTCTACGGCTACTGCCATTTTTATCCCCTTTTTTATCAGTATATATCATATTGAAAAAAATAGGAAGGAATTGCGCCGTTGCTGATTTCCCGGCAGGAGTCTGCTTTTTTTCCGTAAAAACTTTCAAATCCGCTGTGGTCTGTTATAACGGCTATTTTCCAGCCGTCGAAACGTGATGATAATCCTGCCATCTCCCTGTAAATTTCTTCCGCCATGGATTGATCTCCAAGCCGTTTGCCGTAAGGAGGGTTTGTAACAAGAAAGCCGGGATCACTAAAAATTGATTTCGCCTCACGCATTGGAAGAACCTTAAAATCAATGCCGATAGATTCGCCCGATGAGCGTATTCCGCGCTGAGGCGGCTTGCCTTCCGCGATATCACGAAGACGCGCCGCGTTTGAAACCGCTATCGATATTGATCTTGTGTCTTCGTCGCTGCCTGCAATTCTAATTAAACGATTTTCATTTAAATTACCAAAGTTAATTTTGGACTGGAATTCTTCGCGCACTTTCTGTTCAATTTTTGCGTCACCCAGGATCATGTCTTCGAGAGCGAAATGTCTGCCAAGTCCCGGAGCCATGTCCCATGCGTACATGGCAGCTTCGATCAATATGGTGCCGGAGCCGCAGAAAGGATCGTAAATCGGAAACTTGCGTTTCCAGCCTGACAATAATAAAATACCCGCCGCTGTTGTTTCGCGTAAAGGAGCGGCTCCGCCTTCGCTGCGGTAACCTCTTTTGAATAATGGGTCGCCGCTTAAATCCAAAAGTAAAGATACTACATTTTTTTCTATATACACGCGCACTTCGGCGGTTTTTACGGGAGAGTTTACGGATGTTTCGGGGAGCCTGTTCATTTTATATTTATCGCAAAGACGCTGCGCCGCAGCTTTGTGTACCATCGACTGAATCGTAGTTTCCGCTTTTAACTGAGACCTGTTCACGCGAACTTTTGCGACTTTTAATCCCATTCCTTTCGGCACAAACTGTTCCCAGGGCGCGGCGGAAGCGCCTTCAAAGAGAGTATCAAAATCCGCGGCGGAAAAACTTGCCGCTTCAAGAAGCACTCGATCCGCGGCGCGAAGCCCGATCAACGCCTGATACAATCCTTTGACATCAGCCTTAAACCGCACTCTTCCGTACAGAGATTCTTCTACTTTTAAATTTAATTTTCGAAGTTCATTCGATACGGCTTTTTCCGCTCCCACAGCGCAAAGCGCGGCGGCTGTCATTGTTTCATTCATATTTGATTATAATCGATATAAATTACATATACCAGTAACGGTTACTGATTATGCTCCGGCATCGAAATGAACAGATCAGTTAACGCAGGATCAAAGTGAGTTCCTCTTCCGTCTTTAATTATTTTTATTGCTTCTTCCCGGGAAAACGCTTTTTTGTAAGGACGTTCAGAAATTAATGCGTCATAAACATCGACGATTGCCATGAGCCTTGCGGGCAAAGGAATTTCTTTGCCTGCCTTGCCGAACGGATAACCGGAGCCGTCCCATTTTTCATGATGATAAACAGCGAATATATAGGCGTAATCAAGAAATTCCTGATCTTTGGTTTTCTCCTGAATTTTTTTTATGATATTACCGCCGAGAACTGTATGCTGCTTCATCTTTTCGAATTCCTCCGGTTCGAGCTTGCCCGGTTTTCGCAGTATGCTGTCGTCTATCGCAATTTTTCCCACATCATGAAGCTGCGCCGATAAAACCATCTGCTCAATATTCCATGAACGCGTGTCTTCGCTGTACAGTTTTTTTGCGATCATTTCGTCAATAAAAATATTTAACTGCCTGCTTGTGCGGTTAATGTGTCCTCCTGTAGCGTCATCCCTGCATTCAACAAGCTCTGCGATTGTTTCCATTACGGCGTTTTTTAATTCGACGATTCTGTCGGTTTTTTCCATAACCATTTTTTCCAGATTGTCGTTATACTTGCGAAGCTCCTCTTTCTTGATTTCTATTTCACTGTTTGCGGAAACAAGGTTTTCGTTTAATTTATTAATTTGATACGTATTAACAAAAGTTTTAACCTTGCTGTTGTATAGAAGAATTTTTGTTACAAGAATGATAAGGAAAATATTGATGATATGCGACTGCACGCCGAAATATTCGTTTAAATGATAGTTTTTCAGCATAAGTATATAAACTGTCGCTACAAAATAAATAATCGCGAATGAAATAAAAACCTGCGGCTTAAAATCCGGCAGAAATGAAAATAAAAATATCGTGACAAAGAAAATAAACGGAATCTGCTCTACAGACCCTGCGGAATTTATGGAGAACTCATATAATATATAAAAACCGGCGATTACCAAATAACAAAAAAACCACAGCATTCGTTTTTTGCTGGTTTTTCGCAGAATTACAATGGCAAAGTTAAAAATGATGATAACCGCAAGCTCACTATAATCGAGCAAATCCAGTAATCCGTCCGCCTGCAAATGTTCGTTTGACATGTATTTTACAACAGCGTTGATTAGTTTCGCCGCGACAGCAAGTATTGTTAAAATCCTGATTCTTTTTATGCTGTTATTTAATTGAATCTCGTCAAATTTCGTCTGCAGCTCCGCCGGAACAGAAGCAATCAAATACTTCGGGAAAATACTTCTTAATTTGCAGATAACGTCTTTTATCACTGCGCACTTCTCTCTAATATGGAATATAATAATAATTACACGTAATAGTCAAGGAAAAAACGAAAAAAAGTCTTATAGTGAGTTATCCTGTAAATAAGCAGCCCATGCATGGAGAGCAATCCCGAAAGCTACCGAAACATTCAAAGAAGCCTTTGCGCCGAAGCATGGAATTGACAGCCTCCCAAGCGAAGCGTCTGCGGCGGCGAGAGCCTGCGGGCTTACGCCCAATTCTTCGGAACCTGCAATCATTATTCCGCGGCGCGGAAAAGAAAACTCCGCCAAAGGGATGCCGCCTGTTTCAAGAGCGAAGACCGGTAAAAGTCCGCGTTTTAAATCATTTTGCGTTTCCTGCAAGTTGGAATCACCGGAAAACATATTGCGTCTTTCCCAGGGTATAATTTCTATGCAGCCCATGGCTGTGCGTTTTGCGCGGGTGTGGTTTGGGTCTGCGGAGAAAGGAGATAAAATTATTTTCTCCACGCCAAAACTTTCTGCGGTGCGAAACATTGCTCCTATGTTAAACGGGGAGCGTATATCTTCCATGTAAATCTGCATCCCGCTGAAAATTTTACGTTTTTGTAAATCCAGCTGTCCATCGGTATTTATAAAATCCCAGTCAGCCTGATCGCGTCCTGTCTGCGATAGTAATACATGTTTTATATTATTCAGGGCTCGTTGAAAAATTTGCATATCAGCCGCGGCGGCTGTCTGTGTGCAGGTTACCTTTTCGCCGGCAGTTAAAGAAACTTCAAAAATATCAGCCGCGCACGAGAACAGGTTTCCGGCTTCCGGCGGAAAGAGATCGTCTTTAGCAAGAAGTCTGGCAGCTTGTGTAAAAAAGTCAATTTCCGCGTTAGTGAATATTGCGGCATTTTTTTCGGCTGCCATGCAAAGACGGTTTTCCGCAGAGGCGAATATTTTGGCGATTTTTCTTAATTTTTGAGTACGCGGAAGTTTTTCCAGTTTGTATAATGGTATCATTTTACCGCTTTTTTTAAGTCATTCAATTTGATTGATGAATCAAATTTTTCCGAAACCCCGGAAGGTTATCTCAGGTCAGGCTTTGTATGCTTGCTGATACAGATATTATATGATAATAATACTCACTGTGCAATGTTGAATCCTTTATGGGGATTTAGTTATATTTATAACACCTTCATTTTTTTCCAATTATAATCTACAATTGGGTTATGGATGATCAAAACGAAAATACCAATAATGGAAGTCAGGACAAACAACCTGATTCCAAAAAGCCAAAAAAACGTCTTAAACCTGTACTTAAAGCGTTTATAATTTTTATTTTTATTTGCCTTGCCTGGGTAGGATTTTCCATGATAGGCAGGGTGAACGCCGCTTCTGTAATCCCCGACTCCGCCAGTCTTCGTGTAAGTATAGCCAATCCCATCAATCTGCTTGATAACATATTAGCTCATGAATCTCTGGAAGACATTTCAACTATTCCTGCGCTGGTTCCTGTCTCATCTGTGGTTGAAGCATTAAAGGAAAATAAAATCCTAAAAAACGGTTTTCTTCGTTTTATTGCAAGGGGCAATATGGAGCTTGCGCTGCTGCCGCAGGATTCCGGAAGGGGCAAGGTGGTTGCGGCATGGGACTTGAAGCTGCTTTCTCCGCTTCTTCGTATTCTCCCGGTTGCTTCCAATTTTATTACTGTTCCGCATCTTTATTATGTACAGGCAGGGAGCAACTCCCGCTTCGAGTTTCGTACTGATGATATGACTCTATATATCGGACCTTACCGTAATTTACTTTTTATTACCGATAACGCGCAGGTTTTTGAATCGCGTTCCGCCATGCACTCAGGACACGCGGGTGCGTTTGGCGTTATTAAACCTTCATCGTTTGACGCCGCTCTTATGCTTTCTAATGAATTTATCGCTCAGCTTTTATCGGAACAAGATCCCGGCATTGCAGAGCTTATCAATAATATTGAGTTTGATACCAGAGTGGAGGCAGGGCTTTCCATTTTTCCAAGAAAGATAGAGCTTCGTCTTGCGGCTCCTCTTTCATCACGTCAGTCAAGCATTAGCCGAATTCTCGCTCAGCGTTCCCAGGTTCCCGGAATGGCGGAGCGTATTCCGGCAGACGCACAGTATGCGGCGATTCTTTCCGCAGGTACGCTCGAGGAGCTGTATCAGGCTGCGCTGGTTTTTACTCCGGGACTTGATGAAGCTCTTAGAACTGCGGACAGTTCGTCCCGCATGCTTTTGGGACTTACTCTTAATGACCTTTTATTTTCATGGTCAGGAAATGAATTTGCCGCTTTCGCTCTTGAGGGACGCCCTCATCCAGTTTACGCAATTCAAATTAATGATGAAAGAAAACGGCAGGAAGTTTTTAACAGAGCATTCAGATCGATCGTTCTTAATGAGAATGTAAGATTAAATCTTGATGGTACAAGAATCCCCAGAATTGAAGTGCCGGAGTTTTTACAGTCGCTTCTTCGCCGATGGGATGTTTTTGTTCCTTCCCCATATTATATCATTCACAGGGATTACATGCTTGTAAGCGAATCCGCCGAGGCTCTTCTTTCGGCAGTACGCGCAATACAAAGAAACGACGTTCTTCCCCGCACAGCAGAATGGCGTAATATTGCAGGAGGCAGAACATCCGCGTCATCTTTTAATTTATATTATTCGCTTGATCTTTCAATTCCATTCTTCCTTAGAAAAAACACGGCATTCTCAGGCTTCTTGTCATTATATCGCCAGGGACTTGTCCGTATGAGTTTTGACAGAGGCGTAACAGATATCAGTTTCTCTCTTGTTCCCGGCTCTGGTAACGGTGTAACGCTTGTTAATGGCTATCCAATTTCCATAAGCGGAAGACCGTCCAACCGCGTTTTCGGAACAGGAAGGGGAGAAGACGCAAGAGTATTTTTCTCTTCCGGCTCAACTGCCTTCTCCATTAAAACCTCAGATAACAGCATTATTGAACTTTCCGGACAGGGTACGCATTGGATCATTCCCGCTGATGGCATTAACACAGCAAGCTCCGGCGGAAGAGATTCTTCGAGAGCCGGTAATGTCGCAGCCTGGGTTGTAACAGATCGAGGGCGCGTATCTCTTGTTGACGGAAACATGGAAATTGTTCCCGGTTTTCCGGTTCTTTTGGGATTGCGTCTCTCCGCTCCGCCTGTCGCTTATGAAGGTAAACTTTATCTTTGCGATGAAGGCGGAAAAGTGTATGTTGTTGACGAACGCGGAAGCCAAAAAGACTGGGAGACATCATTCAATGTCGCTCTGCGGTCTCCGCCGTCTTTTCTTTCTGTATCATCAAGAAGAGATACAACTACTTTCGCGGCTGTATATCCAAAAAGTTTCTTTGGCGAGATATGGCTTTTGGATGCTAACGGAAAAGCGATGCCCAATTGGCCGGCTCCTATTGCGGTAAGCGCCGGCAGAACAAGGATCGCTGACAATGGCGGCGAAGAGAATGAAGACATTGAACACGATGAAGATGTCTCGGTTTTTGGAATAGGTTTTGGATCTCCTCTTTTATTCGCTCATAACAACAGACTTCATGTTGCCTTTATAAATCAATCAGGTCAGCTTCTGGTATATGATGAAAGAGCGGAAATGATTCCGCCGTTTCCGATCAATTTGGATGGTATCTTTTTTATTCAGCCTGTTTATGACGGAGAATTCCTGTGGCTTGCATCGTCAAACGGAACGCTCTTCCGTGTAGATTTTGAAGGCGAGGTTTTATCCCAGCAAATACCGGGTTTTGCTGTCATGGAAGAAGGTTACATCACAGTATTTGACAGCAACAACGATAAAACGCCTGAAGTCTTTATTACCGGTGATGGAAACGCGCTGCATGGCTACACGCGGAATTTCCGTTCGCTGGAAAATTTCCCGCTTCCTGTCTGGGGCAGACCGTATTTTGTTCCGGCGCAGGGTAACAGAAGAGCGGAAGTTTTTGGCATTGGAATGAGTATGCGGCTGTACCGCTGGCAGTTTAAATAAATGGAATCTTTTAAAACACATGTTTTAACCTTCCATAATTTCTAAGGTATCAGGAGTCTTTATGAAGAGGCATTTACAATTTCTTTTGTTTGCTGCCGCGGGAATGGCGCTTTTTTCCTCATGTATTTCTATGGGCGGCGACAGAACAATTAATGCTTTTAGAACCCAGGCTGATATTAAACTTGCGGAAGTTGAAGCTGCTGTTGTACCCCTGGAAGCCGCCGGCGTAAATAACGTTCGTAACAGAACAAGCGAGATTACGGCAGCAAGGCAAATTATTATTCATATGGAGCGCGAGGCGTCGGCTGATCCGGATTTTTCCGGGAAGCTGATTGCGTGGTCGGGAAGGCTTGCGATTATCGAAGGCAGATACAGCGAAGCGGTGCGTCTTCACCGCCAGTCAAACGTTGTATCACCGGGAAACATTCCCGCAGTTATATTGTCTGTTCGGCTCGAGGGAGATCCTTCCAAAAGACTTGAGATAGTAGAAAGGGAATTGGCTTTGCTGGGACCCCGCTCCTCAGGCATTGGAGAATTAAACATCGAGAGAGGACGGGCTTTTCTCGATATGAACCGTTTTTTGGAAGCTGTTGGAGCGTTCGATGTCGCTTTTGCGGCAGGACTTGATAAAGTCTATAATGACAGCTATAGCCCGGAAAGAAACCGGGCATGGGAACTTAGAAATACAAGCGGTGTTGCCGCAGGTTCTGTCGGCTTACTTGGAAGAGAAAGCATGACATGGAACGATTGTATTGCTCTTACAAGAAACGAAACGCAGCTTTTACTTTTTATTACCGCAGGCAGATCACTTTCCAGCGCAGAGCTTTTTAACCGTCTCGCGGATCGCGGTTTTATTCCGGTTATTCAGGACATCACCATTACTCAATGGCCGTCTTCAAGACCAAGAGCGGACGAGATTGTAACACGGGCAGGAGCCGCCTGGTTCATCTGGCATCTCAATGCCGAAGCCCGCGCGGATAGGGGTATGCTTACAAGGTATTCAGCCCGTTTTGCTACAGGAGCGAATCCGAGAAGCCCGATCGCCGATGTGCCGCCGCTCTCACCTTTCTTTGATTCTATTTTAGGTTGTGTAGAAACAGAATTAATTTCATTGCAGGACGGGCGCAATTTTCGTCCTTCCCTGCCGGTTCGCGGCGCAGAAATACTTTCAATATTAAGAAGGATTGATAACTAAAATGACAAAGAGAAAAACAAAAATAGTCTGCTCAATGGGACCTGCAATATCCAGTGATGAAATTATTAGGGATCTGATCAAAGCCGGAATGAGTATTGCCCGTTTAAACTTTTCTCATGATACGCATGAGGCGCACCAGAAAATGATTGAGCGCATTAGACGTGTAGCAAAAGAGATGGACGTACATATCGCTATTATGCTTGATACAAAGGGACCCGAGATCAGAACAGGCATGGTAGAGAACAATGGCGTAGTAGAAATTATTAAAGATGATCTTGTAACGGTCACTGTCGATGACTGCTTTACAACCGCAGCCAGCGGTAAATCGCCTGCTTGTGTTTCCATTTCGTGGAAAGACGCGCCTGCAAACCTTCAAACCGGACATCATATTCTTGTGGCTGACGGTCTTCTTGATCTTGAAGTGTTAAGTAAAGACGGCGGCGTTATAAACTGCCGCGCGAACAACACGGCAACAATCGGCAGCAAGAAAAATGTAAACCTTATCGGCGTACACGCAAGACTTCCCATTATGTGCGATAAGGATAAGGCTGACATTGCTTTTGGCGTCAGGATGGATATTGATTTTATCGCGGCAAGTTTTTTAAGTTTTCCGCATGAAGTTGTTGAAATAAGAAAGTACCTTGAAAGTCTTAATGCGTTTCCAAAAATAATCGCGAAAATAGAATGTGAAGACGGAGTAAAAAATATCAGGGAGATCGTTCAGGCAGCTGATGGTATTATGGTAGCGAGGGGAGATTTGGGCGTTCAGCTTCCGACAGAACAGATACCGATTGTTCAAAAGCAAATTATCAGTATATGCCGAAAAGTCGGTAAGCCTGTTATTACAGCGACTCAAATGCTGGACTCGATGATTGTACATCCGCGTCCGACACGCGCGGAGCTTACAGACGTAGCTAACGCCATTTTTGACGGAACGGACGCTGTCATGTTGTCGGGTGAAACGGCAAGCGGAGCGTATCCTGTAGAATCTGTAAAAATGATGGATAAAATCGCGCTCACTGTCGAGCAGTCGTATGAATTCCGCGAGCGTATGGAGAGTATCAGAAACGAATGTTTAATAGAAGACTATAATCCGCGCGAGAATCTTGGAATTATAATGGCGAAGGCGGGAGTTGATGTTTCCGCTTCTGTGAACGCCAAAGCGATTGTAACGCCTACACTGGGCGGAAACACCGCGAGACTTTTAAGCGTCTTTAGACCCAACCAGCCAATTCTCGCCGCCACGCCCAATGAACGTACATTACGCTCTTTGCAGCTGAACTGGGGTGTTTATCCCTGTTACGCGCCAATCGCCGACAAAACGGAAAGCATGATTCAAAACTCAATGATGGTTGCTTCAAAAAGCGGAGTCGCCGGCATATCAGATAAAATTGTTCTTGTGGCGGGGCTCCCTGTTCAAAGCCCAAACATGGTAAATACTGTACGTGTTATTATTCTGGGAACAGTAATTGCCCGTTCAAGTTACGGCGGACACGCGAACCCCGAAAGATCAAGGATTAGCGGAAGCATTGTTCATGCGGANACGCCTGCNGACGCGCGCGAAAAAATTATTTTATTGGGCGGCGAAATACTTACCTGNAAAGTGCTTACAAAAGATTACATTCCAATTGTGCGCATTGTAAAAGGAATTATCTGCGAAGAGGCTTCTGAAATATCTGATACCGATCTGCAAGATATAAATCCGAATCTTGTCTGGCTTTCTCACCTCAGACACGCAACAAATAAACTGGAATCCGGTTTAACTGTAACGATTGACGCAAAGGAATTGCTTGTATACGAAGGCTCGATTTAATTTTTCACCGCTATATACATCTGTAATACTTAATTTATCCTTGCCAACCTTAGAAACCCATAGTAAACTGAGTTTTTATGGGAAGCATGAGTGACAAAGAGCATTTAGCGCCGATATATATCATTGGAAAATAAACACATGAAATATTTGTCTATTATATTAATTTTTTTAATCACTTCGTGTTTTAATTCGAAAGACAGTAAAGCGGTTAATATCTATACGGAAGAAATTATTTTAAACATGAATACGCTTGATTCCAAAGAAGATATAACATATTATGATTTAAATGATTTGTCATATTTTTCAAATAAAAATTTGATAAAATCTCTTACATTACGAGGCGGCACATTTACTGATTTAGATCCATTATCGGGGATGTTTAATTTAGAAGAATTGGATATTGGACTTAATTATAATATTTTTGATTTATCGCCGCTGCGAACGCTTGTTAATTTAAGAAAATTATCATTATCTTCTATGCGTATAGAAAGTATCGAGCCAATTTCTTCACTTGTTAACCTAAAATATTTAGAACTTTTTTATAGAGATAAATATTATAAAGAACTTGTGCCTCTTAAAAATTTAGAAGTTCTTAGGCTGCATAACGGTACAGCGCAGGATCTTGATGTTACATATATAGCGCAGTTGCAATTATTAAAAGAACTAATGATTTCAGTTAGACCTATAATATATAATATTGAGCTGTTAGCTAATCTTACTAATCTTGAAAAACTGGAAATTCATTTCCCAAATTTTATTGATTTATCATGGATACCAAATTTACAAAAATTAACATATCTTGAATTAAGAGATTGTAAAATAAAAGATGTAACTCCTTTACTTGAATTACCTCTTTTAACTGAACTATACTTGCCTTCAACTACTGTTTATAATATTGATCCTTTGCTTGAAAGTAAGTCAATTAAACAGATTATTGGTCCCATATTAATAAACATGAACCCTGACGTATATGAAAAATTTTCAGAATTAGGTATTGATTTTATCCCTTTTAGCGGCAGATAGGAGTAATAATGTAAAAATAATTTATATGTATTTTTATATTACATTTCTCATTACCTGTATTTTATCATTAGTTTCGTTAAAAAATCTATGTAAGACAGTAATATTTTTTTAACTAACCGTAAAACTGATCTCGCCTTTTACAGCGTCTGCGGTAACAATCGCTCCTTCGCGGATTGTGCCGGCGATAACCTGTTTTGCAAGCGGGTTTTCGAGATCGCTTTGAATTGTTCTTTTTAGGGGACGAGCGCCGAATAATGGATCGTAACCTCTTTCGGCAAGCAGGGATTTGGCAGCATCGGTAAGAGTGAATGTGATCTTGCGCTCTTCAAGGCGTGCTTTAAGACGCAAAAGCTGAATGTCCACAATTTTGCCAATCTCGCCTTTACCAAGTCTGTTAAAGATAACAGTCTCATCAATACGATTGATAAATTCAGGGCGGAAGCTCTGTTTTAAAAGCTCCATGAGAGATGCGCGAAGTTTCTCCTGATTGCCGTCAGTGCCCACTTCCAAAATTAAATCAGAACCCAGGTTACTTGTCATTATGATAATTACATTTTTAAAATCGACAACTCTTCCCTGACCGTCTGTCAATCTGCCGTCGTCAAGTATCTGCAAAAATACATTAAAAACTTCAGGGTGCGCTTTTTCGATTTCGTCAAAAAGAATCACGCTGTAGGGACGACGGCGAACAGCTTCTGTTAACTGCCCTCCCTGCTCATAGCCGACATAACCAGGCGGCGCTCCGATTAAACGGCTTACGGAATGTTTCTCGCCGTACTCGCTCATATCAATTCTTGTGAGCGCTTTTTCGTCATTGAATAAAAAGTCGGCGAGAGTTTTTGCAAGCTCGGTTTTTCCAACTCCTGTCGGTCCCAAAAATAAAAATGAGCCTAACGGGCGCATGGCGTCGGATAACCCTGCCTTGTTTCGTCTGATTGCGTCCGCTACAGCGGCGAGAGCTTCGTGCTGTCCGACAACGCGTTTTTCCAAAACTTTTTCCAGGTCTAAATATTTTTGCAGTTCGCCGCTCATCATTTTGGAAACAGGGATGCCAGTCCACGTTGAAACAACAAGAGCGATATCTTCCTCGCTCACTTCTTCGCGCAAAAGCGCTCCACCGCTTGCGCCGCCGTTTCCATCGCCTGTTGAGGCTTCTCTTTTCTTTTCCATTTGACCGGTTAAGTCTGCAAGCTGCTTTTGCGCTTCGGGGATTTTACCGTGCTTCACTTCCGCCGCTCTTGAAAGATCGCCTTCGCGCTCATAGCGGGTTTCATCGATTTTTAATTCTTCTATACGTTGTTTAATCTCGCGGATTTTTTGTATATCGAGTTTTTCGCTTTCCCAGCGAGCCTTCATCGCGTCGCGCTCAGCGGTTAAGTCTGCGATTTCTTTTTCCAATTTTATTAAACGATCTTTTGAGGCTGGGTCTTCTTCGCGGGAAAGAGCCTGCCTTTCGATCGAAAGCTGTAAAAGTTTTCGTTCCAATTTATCAAGTTCTGTGGGGCGGCTGTCCAATTCCATTTTAAGGCGGCTTGCGGCTTCATCGACAAGATCGATAGCCTTGTCAGGCAGAAAGCGGCTTGTGATGTAACGGCTGGACAA
>JGI24695J34938_10000407_pt1 | contig 41969 bp, 38 predicted proteins | sample TergutCo191P3_FD_34938 | JGI IMG/M metagenome (IMG submission 34938)
TTTGCAAAATATTTTGACGACACAATGAGAGACATTGCAAGTTCAAACGCTGCTATTTTTTCTGTTGGAACGGCAGGCGGCGAAAAAGTGCAGTTGTTTTCTGGTATTAGCAATTATGTTACCGAGGAATCCAAGCGAGACGGATTTTGCCGCGCAATAATTAACAAGTTATTTGAATGTAATTTCGGTGAAATCTTCCATGAAAAATACGATTTTTTTGCCACGATATTTGAGTACCTTATAAAAGACTATAATAAAGACGGCGGCGGCAAATACGCCGAGTATTATACTCCTCAGGCTGTTGCAAGAATAATCTCCGCAATTCTTGTAAAAGGAAAAGTGTCAAACGCATTTTGCTATGATCCTTCGGCGGGGACGGGCTCTCTTTTGATGAGTATTGCTCACCAAATTGGCGAAGATCGCTGTACGATTTATTCTCAGGACATTAGTCAAAAATCCAGCACTCTCTTGCGTCTTAATCTGATACTAAACAATCTGATTCATTCTCTGCAAAACGTAGTGCAAGGCAACACTTTGACAGAGCCGTACCACATGAAAAAAGGCATGAACTTTGATTACATTGTCAGCAATCCCCCGTTTAAGCTGGATTTTTCGGACTGGCGTGATGAGATTGACGCAAGCAAACAATCCGCTGTTGAGGATGAAAGCGCAGAAACCAAAAAGCTCAAGAAACGATTTTTCGCAGGCGTGTCAAATATTCCTAATAAAGACAAAGACAAAATGGCGATTTATCTTTTGTTTTTACAGCATATTATTTCTTCGCTTAAAGCAAAGGGGAAAGCCGCTGTTGTTGTGCCAACTGGTTTTTTAACCGAAGGGAAAGGCAAAGACACAAGCATTGCAAATAAAATTAGAAAAAAACTTGTTGATGAAAAAATGCTTCGCGCTGTTGTGAGTATGCCCAGCAATATTTTTGCGAATACTGGCACGAATGTTTCTATTCTTTTTATTGACAAGGGGAACACAACAGGCAATGTTGTATTGGTTGACGCTTCCAATTTGGGAGAGAAAGTTAAGGAAGGAAAAAATCAGAAAACGCTGCTTTCACGGGATGAAGAACAGCGAATTATTGACGCAATAAATGATGAAAATGCAGAAAATGAATTTAGTGTTGTAAAAACTTTTGATGAGATAAAGGAAGGTAAATATTCTTTTAATCCTGGCGGTTATTTTGATGTAAGTATTGAATACTCGAATATGACGCAAGAAGAATTTACAAAAAAAATAAATGATAGTAAAGCGAAACTTTTTTCTTTATTTACAGAAGGAAAAGAATTGGAAAATAAAATATTATCAGGATTGGAGTTGCAATTTAATGAATAATTGGATTTCAACTACGCTTAAAGGAGTATCCCATAAAATAATTACAGGACCATTTGGTAGCCAATTACACCAATCAGATTATATTGATTCTGGCATTGCAGTAATTATGCCGCAAAACATTGAAGATAGATACGTTAATTATAATTCAATTGCTTATATTTCAGAGGAAGATGCAACTCGTTTATCAAGATATAAAGCAAAACCATATGATATAGTATACAGTCGTCGTGGTGATGTAGAGAAGCATGCATTAATAAGAGATACAGATCCAGAATCTTTTTGTGGGACAGGATGTTTTCTTGTTCGATTAAATACTAGTAAAGTACATCCTGAATATGTATCTTTTTATTTAAATCGTCCAGAAAGCAGAACATGGTTGCGCCAACATGCAGTTGGTTCCAATATGCCAAATTTAAATAGCGATATACTTAATAATGTACCAATATGTTATCCAGAAAAAATTGAAACGCAAAAAGCGTTAATTGAAGGAATTAGTTCACTCGATTTAAAAATACAACTTAACAACGCCATTAACGCCGAACTGGAAAACCTTGCAAAAACACTCTACAACTACTGGTTTGTTCAATTTGATTTTCCTAATGCTAAAGGTAAGCCTTATCGTGCCAGCGGCGGTAAAATGGAGTATAGCGATGTTTTGAAACGGGAGATTCCTAAGGGGTGGGAGGTTAAGCGACTTGGAGATATGTATAATGTTAGTAAAGGTAGTTTAATAACCGAAAAAGAGACAACAATGGGAAATGTTAAAGTAGTCGCTGCAGGTATTACCTTTTCGTATTTTCATTCTGCAGCAAATAGACCAGAAAATACAATCACTATAAGCGCTTCTGGCGCAAATGCCGGGTATGTTAATTTTTGGCGCGAGAAAATATTTGCTTCAGATTGCATTACAGTTCGTGGAGATGATGACCTAGATTCATATCTGATTTATTTGTTTTTAGATTTTATGCAAAATACCATATTGAAAAAAGCAACTGGTTCAGCTCAACCACATGTTTACCCAGATGATATAAAACAGTTATATTTATGTAAAATACCGCAGTCAAAAAAAGATGAAATACGAAATATATTAATTCCAATAAATCAAAAAATAGCAAATGTTCAGAAAGAGTCCGCTGAACTTATCAAACTTAGGGATTTTTTGCTTCCATTATTGATGAATGGACAGGTTAGGGTAGGGGAAAAAAGTGAATCATTAAAACTTGTTTTAAATAAATCAAAAAATAATTTCGATGAGAATAAATATCAATCTTGGTTAGCACAAACAAAATTAGCTGCTCGTGGTAATATGGACGAACAAACTTTAAGAAAAATGTTTGAGGCAATTGACGAAAATGATAGATAAAACTGAAATTGAGAATATAACTAAAGATTTAATCTTGAAGTATGTTAAAAGAGGAAGTGCTGCAAAAAGTTTATCTAAAATTATAACTGCCGAAGGAATAAAAATAAAAGAAATTGAAGATGATAATAATTTTATTGGTGCATTGGTTAAACAACCGACAAATATTTTTTATATATATTTAAATAAAACTATTCAGAATGAAGGAAGGAAAAACTTTACATTGGCACATGAACTGGGACATTATTTCTTAAAACACTACTTACAAACAGGATCAGTTTATTGCAAAGATAATGACATAAACGAGGAGGGTGAAGATAATTTAATACAAGAAGCGGAAGCTAATTATTTTGCCAGTTTCTTGTTATTGCCGAAAGAAAAACTTGAAAAACAGTTTAAACAATGTAAATGGAATATAGATAAAAATAGAAATTTTAACTTAGTTGTTACTCTAAAAAGTAATGATTATAAAAATTGGAAAATATTATGTAGTAAGTTAATGAAGTATTTTAAGGTTTCAGAAACAGCATTGAGAATTCGGCTTATTAATCTGGGGTTGTTGGAATGGAAATGTTAACAATTATAATAACATGGAGACTTTATGGCAAATTTAGATTTCATTGAAAAAGATTTAATAGATACTCTTCTAAATAGCGGTGGATATGTTCTAGATTTTACAAATAGAACTTTTCAGGAATTTATATATGAAAAAATCCAAGTAGATGTTTATTCAATATATCCTAATTTATCAAAAGGTAAAATACTCAGAGAAATATTAAAAAACAATGATGATATTGCTGTTGGGAAATTATTATTAGAATTTCTAAGATATATGCAAGCCAAAAATATGATAAATGATACTAATAAAGATAAATTTAGACAATGTATAGAAATAGGAAATCGTTTAATAGGAAAAACTGTATCCGTTAAAACCGCCTCTAAACAAGATAGTAGTCCTCCTAATCCAATAACTTCTGCTGTTGATCATGAAAAATATTTAAAAGATTTGGTTGATTTATCAAATCTTTCTGATACACCACAAGCAAGAGGCTTTTCGTTCGAAAAATATTTATTATCATTATTTGAAATATTTTCGCTGCAACCAAGAGGAAGTTTTAGAACAATTGGAGAACAAATTGATGGAAGTTTTTTACTAAGAGATGAAATATATTTACTTGAAGCAAAATGGACATCTAAACCCATTGATAAAAGTCAATTAGTTAATTTCAATGAAAAAGTATCATCAAAATCTGGTTTTACAAGAGGTTTATTCATCAGTTTCTCTAATTATACTGATGAAGCAACTGCCTCATTTGCAATTGGAAGGAAAATAAATATTATTCTAATGACTGTTGAAGAATTAGCGATTATTTTATCAAAGAAAATGAACTTAGAAACGGTGTTGTTTAATAAGGTCAGAGCATTAGCAGAACAAGGTGATTTTTATAAATCTGTTATTGAGATGTAGGATTATTGAACATTATATTTTCAAAATATTTTATTAAAATATATTATTATTGTAATCGGAGGAAAAATGAGAAAAAAAGCCTTTATAGTTGGTATGTCAGATTATCCAAATAATACTTTAGATAACCCTGTTAATGATGCTAATGCAATTGAAAATGCTTTTACAAAATTAGGTATAGATTCGATAAAGAAAAACAATGTTGGAATTGTAGAGTTAAAAGAAGCTATTGATGATTTCAAAAACGATTTATTGAGTTATGAAGTGGCAATATTTTTCTTTGCTGGACACGGATTACAAATTAATGGTGAAAATTATCTTTGTGCAATAGACACTGATTTTAATACTGAAACTAGAATACAATTTTCTTCATTGCCGTTAACATATCTGATAAATTTATTAGAACAAACAAATGTATATACAAAAATTATTATTTTAGATGCTTGCAGAGACAATCCATTCGAAAGAAATCTACGTACAATTGGACAGACATCTTTAGCTCCTATATATGCACCATTAGGAACATTAATAGCATTTGCAACATCTCCAGGACAAAAAGCAAATGATGGATTTAATGGCAATGGAGCATATACATATTCATTACTTAAGGATATCTTTACAAATGACTTAAAAATTGAAGAATTATTTAAAAGAGTGAGAAATACATTATATACATTGACTTCTAAAAAGCAATTATCATGGGAACATACATCTTTGATGGGAGAATTTTGCTTTTCGAGTTCTTCATTAACAAGTATATATAATAACAATTATTCAACATTTGCACTTACTGACAGCTTGTTCGATTATACCCAAGTAACAGAAACTGTAAAAATAATAAATTGTTTACATTCATGGAATTGGAATCTTCAAAATCCTGCAATTCAACAGATCAGTAGCCTAGATACAACAAATGTAAACAAAGATGACTTATTTGTGTTAGGTAGAAACATTTATCAATCAGGCGTAGGACCAGCATGGCATGCTCAATCATATTTAGAGAATTTGAATTCAAATTTAAGCATTTTTCCAAATGAAGTACAGTTTCATATATTAAATGGTATAGTTTATGAGATCTATTTTGATAAACAAGGTTTATTACGGGAAAAATTTAAAACTGGAAAAATAGATAATGTTTATGGGTTATTATTTAATCAAAAATATAGAGAATCTCTATTATTCATTGCAACAAAATTGCGACAATATGATTTTCGAGTAATATATAACCCCTTAATGAATGAAAATTTAATTCTAAATATAACATGTACTATACATAGTGATGATTTATATGCGATCACTGAAATAAATATGAATGGAATAAATATTTTATATAAATATGATGGAACAATGTTATTACAGTCTAGTGAAAATATATTTTTAAATGAACTTGAAGAATTTAAAGAATTAATTATTAAACATATTGGTATACCTAGCTATAAACTGAGCATGTATTTTATCGGTCTACCCGATAATGTAAATCGAATATGTATTCCTAGTAGATTTCAATTATTAACTAGGCCTATTCGTATGTAAGTTTATATAAAGATAGAAATATATTTTCACCAGTGTATATAAAAATATAAATTAAAACCCTCCAGAACCAGCAAAAAGATCAATAACAAAAATACTTATCTAAACAAGAGAAATGCGTTATACATATAGTAGGCGTGGTTGCCGCCAGAGCAGGGGTGTATTGAAGAATCGGTAGACAGGTTTTGCCTGTTGAACGGTTAATTTCCCGATGTCCCTGTATCTTACGCTACCACTGTTTCCCGTTGATTTATCTGTGCTAATTGTTTTTCTAAAACCTTTTTTGCTTTTCTTATTTCGTAATCAGCCTGAATGCCAACCCAAAATTCAACGCTGTTCCCAAAATATTTGGATAAGCGTAATGCGGTATCAATCGTGATCCGTCTTTTTCCTTTGATTATTTCAGAAACACGTGTTGCGGAAATTTTTATATCCTTAGCCAGCTTGTAAGGGCTTATACTCATAGGGATAAGAAACTCTTCCTCTAGTATTTCGCCCGGCAAAATTAATTTAATTTTTGCCATATATCCTCCTAATGATAATCTACTATTTCGACATCGTGAGCATTGTTATTTTTCCATGTAAAACATATACGCCACTGATCGTTTATTCTTATTGAATGCTGTCCTTTTCTATCGCCAAATAATTGTTCCAGTTTATTACCTGGCGGTATCTTCAAATCTTCTAAAGAAAAGGCATAATTCAAAATAATCAATTTTCTTAGTGCCGTACGCTGTATGTCATGCGGCAGTTTCTTAGAAAATTGCTCGTTGTATACCAATTCTGTTTCCTTGTCTTTGTATGACAATATCATAATACGATAATATCGCAATTCGTTATTATTGTCAAGAAAAATGTAAATCTTTGATAATGCTTTATCGCAACTAAAGCAGCGTGAGCAGAGCTTTGAAATGCGCTATTAAGATGAAAATATCTGGTTGACGGTTCAGGTTTACCTGCCATCAAGAATGATTAAAATGAATATGAGCCAATTTAACTTTATCCGGGATTGTGAGTAACTGAGATTGACATTTTTATGTTATGTTCTTATCAATTAAATCTTGATATATAGTTACAGTATTTCATTAAACCATATTAATCAAAAAAAATGAGCAATTAAGGTGTACAGAAGTGCATAGCAGTTTCAATGATTCCCATATCAATCAATTTTCCGGTACGGGAACAAAATTTTTGAGGAACCTTCTGCTCATGGAACAAGGAACCCCCCGGACTTTCGACAACCAAGCTTCGCTCATAACCCGGAGGTCGCAGGTTCGAGTCCTGTCCTTGCTAATTTGTAAGAATGTTCCTTTTGAGAATTAAAACTAAGATGATGTCTTGCTTGGAGCAATCATTGGAGATATTGGATAAAGTTTAAAATCAAAGATAGCGATGTGTTTGATAAAGCATATGGGTAAGGATTTAACCAAAGATTAGCTGACAACAAATACCTTTAAACAATACAATTATATCTATTGACAAATATTATTAAATTATTTATGGTAATTTATCATTTTTTTATTGATGAATATGTTTTATATTAAAACGTATATTAGCAAAAAGGAGAAAAAAGAATGGCTGTTGCTGGATTAGTTTTAGGTATTCTTAGTTTAATTGGCGGAAGTATCCCTGTAGCGAACGCGTTTCCAATGTGGTTGTTCGGACTTGTTGGTATCATTTTAAGTTCTATAGCCCGTAAAAAAGCTAAAGCCGCGGGTCAGCCGACAGGTATGGCAACTGCTGGTTTGGTTTTAAGTATAATTGGCTTTGTTTTCGCGTTATCGCTTTTCCTTTTATGCGCGGTATGCGCGGCGGGAGCTGTAGGTACATTAGGCAGCATGAACTGGTAGTATATTGCCATTGTGTTCAATCCGGGGAACAAAATCTATTTCCCGGATTTATAAAAATATTTTAGTCATCTTATATGTTTCCCTTTATTACATTGTTCAATCGGACTATAGGAATGTATCAAGTTGCTATGCTTGTCGGCGTATTCACCGCAGGTATTTATGTTTGCCGTTTGTGTACAAAGAGTGGTCATGATGATAACGATGGAATTATTTTTTTATTATTATCATCAATTGGAGTATTCCTCGGCGGGCGCATCTTATACTCAATTGTAAATTATCAAACATCGTTATATGCGCTAAAAAATATTCATAATATTAATTCTTTTAATGATTTTTTTTATGCTGTTAATCTGATATGGGGCGGTAATATTTTTTACGGAGGATTGCTCGGCGGTATACTTGCCGCTGCAATCATAATAAATAAAAGACCGCGATATAAATATTTAATGGATTTTTTCGCGCCAGCGATTCCGCTGTTTCATTTTTTTGGCAGAATTGGCTGTTTTTTCGCGGGGTGTTGTTTTGGGATTGAATCTTCCTGTGGTTTTATTTTTCATCATTCTATTGCGGAAGCAGCAAATGGAGTTAGTCGTTTTCCCGCGCAATTATTAGAAGCGTTTATTAATTTTATATTATTTTTATTTTTAAATACCATAAGAAGAAAAAATTTATTTAAACAAAATATTATCTATTTTTATTTAATATTTTATTCGTTTTTCAGGTTTTTCATTGAATTCCTGCGAGGCGATACATACAGAGGAATTTGGCAGTTTTTATCAACATCACAAATTATTAGCATATTAATTTTTTGTTTATTTTTACCAAGGATCATCAAGATAATTGGAGTTAAATAAATTTTAATTATTTTCCAGCAATTTTTTCACATTTTTCAAAATATTATCTCATGGAAATTTGCTTTGAATTAAGTTATATTATATTTGATTATGAAAGATTCAAAAACAGATTGTAATGATTTAAAAATTCTCATAGATTCAGAAACCGGTTTTAAACGCTCTTTGCTCTTTAGTTTCAATCTTGAAAATGATTTTTCCGCATGGAAGTTGTGGCGTACCAATGACGGGCGAATCCTTCCAAACGCGAAAAGCAGCTTTTCTCTTATGACAAATCCTTTTGATTCCGGAAATCTGGTTCAACTAAAAACCTATTTTGATCCTGTAGACGCGGGAAAATCTTTTGGCGGGTTTGGCATAAGAGCTCCGGTCAGACCGCCTGTCGCGGTTACGAGTAATACATTTTTAGAATTCGAGCTTTATTATCCTGAAACAGCCGCCGGAAAATATATGAGATTTGAATTATGGTCAACCTCATCCGGCGGGGAAGGCGTTCAGGGAGCGTCTGATAATTCCGGGACAAAAAGGTCACAAGTTTATATTCGGACATCGGATTTAGAAAGCGTGGAATATATCAGAAATGACAGGATTGGTTTTTATAGCGATGAAACATGGTATAAAAGGCCTTTTTTTATTCCGCTTCCTGTATCAACCGGCGAATGGGATTATCTTAACATTGATATTCACACCGAAATTGGCTCAAAACTTACCGGCGATATACTGATGATCGGAAACATAATCTTTACGCAAAAAATTACCAATGAAAATACTATTCCTGATGTGGTTAATAAAGAAAGTTATAAAGATGTTGAACCTATCAAAAAAAAGTATAATCCGCAGAATGGTTATTTTTTAGTTGGTTCAGCTGATACCGGAGTTATCGAGCCTGATTCTTTAAGAGCGCGCCATTATCAGATTTTTGTTGATAAATACAATTTAACGCCGGATTGTCATACAAGACCACCGAAATGGTTTAAGGATGAGTATCGCGGTTTTGCTTTTAAACATGATGGCGAAGGTCCGGATTGGAATTTGCCTACAAGCGATTATCAGGGGTTATTGGATTCATCCAGCGCGGAAAACGGCGAATATAAAATACATGGTCATTGTCTCTCGTGGACTAACCAATCGCCGCAGTGGATGCTTCAAATAATCCCGGAAAATATTACTTCTATGCAATGGCTTCCCAGCGGGCTTTTCTTTACCGGCGGAAATAATTCAATGGGACCATATATAAAAATTAACAAACAAATTTCGCGAAGGCTTTTCTTTTATCATATCCTTTATGTGATGCGTCATTTTATGTCTTCGGATCAAAAATACGGCTCCAGCGAAAAAAGAGGAATTATTCCTTTTCATTCATTTACTGTCGTTAACGAAGAAATTCATGAAAGCAGACATTGTTCAATTATCGATGATAATCCAAACGAATGGAAAACCTCTTTAAAAAATCTGTCATGGCTTATGTCATTAACGGATACAGATATAGATGACATTAGAACGCATTATGTTTATCTGCTTTTTAAATACGCTCATATCGCTGTTCCGAACGCTCAGATGGCGGCAAAATACAAAGCCGGTTTTTCCAATCCGGAAATTGTAGATGATTACATGAAAATGGATAATCATGATGATAACGGCAGTATCGACGCGTATATAACCGGCAAACCGCCAATACTCATTTATAATGATTTCGGCATTAATATCGCCTCAAAGGCAAAAGTTGCATATAACATGATCCGCGAAATAAATTTCGCGTGGAAAACCGATCCGCTTTATGACGGCAGGAATTTAATCGAAGGTATGGGAATACAAGGGCACGAGATTGTTAATCCTATTACCGCGAAACAAAACCGGCAGTCCGCGGGTTTATTCGCGCGTCTTATAGACGAAGGCCTGCTTGATTGCATATGTTACACAAGCGTTGATATAAGACAGCCGTATAACGCTCCGGGAGGCGAAGCTCACGCGCCTGCTGTTCTTAATCAAACACAGGCTGATGTCATTGGTTATCAATACGCTCTTCTTTTTAAAGTATTCGAAAAATATAAAAAATATATCGATCATGTTATTTTTTGGAGCCAGTACGGAGCAAGCTGGATGAACAGTTATGTGCCGTTTGATCATGAAAAAATGGCAAGTCAGGCATATTACGGGATAATGGATCCGGATAAATTTATAAATGAACACTCTCATATAGAATATTTTTTTAATAGTTATAAATAAATATTATTTGTTATCTTTTTCATTAAATGGCAGAATATGCGGAAATCATCGCTAAAAACGCGTTAAATGTCAGCGTTTTCATGTTTTTTCATGTCCTTTTTTTCTTGTTTTTTTAAATATTGTATTGTAGAATTTTTAATGGCTCGTTGAGCTATGCGTTATTGCTAAAAAATTCGTTGAATTTTTTATCTAATTAAAACTGATTTTGAGAGGTTCATTATGTTTAAGGATGGAATTGGAATTTTTCTGTGGAAGATTGCTGTAGCGTTATATTTGATTGCAAACGGCGTTCTTGGTCTTATTAGCAGAGGAGGAGATTTTCATATAATTCTCACTAACACAATGAGGTTTCCGTCGATTATCGCGACAATAGTGGCTGTTTTAGCTTTAATCGCCGGTATTATGGTTGTCATTGAAATGTTTGGTAAAACCATTCGTATTTTAGATTTTATCGCGTTAGGTCTCGCGATCATTTGGGCAGTATACATCATTATTGGTATTGTTGCGTTTATCAGAGGCGATGGAAACACTATTTGGGGTATGTTACAGAGACTTGGCGTTCATCTCATGGTTCTTGGTTCACTTCTCATTACAGCAAGAAAAGGCAACAGATAAGACGACAGCAGCGGCAGTTTTTAACTGTTGTCTGTAGTTTTCGAATAGCCGCATAAATCTAAAAGGATTTTTGCGGCTTTTTTTATTAGTGACGGGTTTTATTAATCTTCAACAAGATTTCTTAAACGCTCATTCGCGCTTTTTATTCTGCGCGACATATGTTCGATAATGTCTCTGTCAAGATTTTTATCGTGCTTTAAGATTGTTTCAAATAATGATGGAGGCAGCATTAAAACGGAAACGTTTGTTTTAGCCTTTATTGTCGCGCTGCGTTCTTCAGATAACAAATAACCCATTTCGCCGAAAAAAGAATCAACCTGCAGTATGTTAGCGGGATTGTTATTTTCCTGTTCGTCCAAAAGCAGAATTTCAACTTCTCCTTCCAGAAGATAAAAAATTTCATCTCCTGTATCTCCCTTTGTAACGATTATTTCATTCTTTTTATAAACGCGCAAATATTTTTCCAGATTGTTCTCCGCGGAAAATAATTTTAATGACGCGTTAAACGGCAAATTTAGTATTGATTTTTTTGTCTTATTTTTTTGTTTGTTTTTTATTCTTAACTGTCTGAGCTTTGAAAAAAATAACGCGTCAAAAAAATCCGTTACAAACGCGAATTCAGCGCCTAAAAAGAAAAATGAAAAAAAGAAATAAACATTAATTAACAGAAAAATCATGTTTCCTAACGCGCCGTAAAGAAAATTAATTCTTGTTTTATCCATAAAAAATGTTAACACCGACGCTGTAACGCCGTAGGCTATTGTGCAAAGAATCGCCCCCTGCAAAGCGGAAAATTTTCGCGGCGATTTTACCGGAATTAATAAATACGCGAGGAATGAAACAAATCCAAGAAAAAATATCTGAACAAACCTTTCCATTTCCGAAAGCATGGGTATAAAATTAAATATATTGTAAAAATATATCGCTGTCCGCGAGCTTACAATCGCCGTTAAAATACATAGCAGTATCACAGCGTCAATCGCTATAATTATTACAGAGTTCATTATCGGGTTTCTTTTTTTCTTTGACGGAAATATTACGAGCAGCCCTCTCCTTATAGATAGCGCCAGAATTCTTGTAGCCCATAAAATACTCAAAATTGATATTATGCCTGATATATTATGCGTTGATATGCTGACTATGGTTTGCGTTAAATGCCGTTCGTCAATCAGCTCCGATAAAAATGAAATGTTTCCGATAAGCGCGGATATCTCCTGCTGAGACGGCTTGAAAAAATAAAGAATTGAAAACACAATTATCAAAACCATCGGCGCGAGCGAAAGCAAAAAGCCATAAGCGCCCGCGGCGGCGTGATTCGCGAGACCGTTTATATTATACAGTTCCGTTGTAATTATAAATTTTTGTATTAAATTTTTTCCGGCATTCGCGAATTTTTTTATTATAGTCTTCATTCATTTTATTATAATACACCAATTATAAACATGACAATTTTATTCCTTTATGGTAGTATAAATATATGTATAACCCGTTAACTTCATCTGAACTTGACGCTTTTTTCAGGAGTTTCCTGGATATCAGCGGTTTTTCTTCCATTGACAGTTCACTTAACGGCATACAGGTTGATAACGACGGCAGCCCAATCCGTAAAATCGCTTTTGGCGTTGACGCCGCTTTAGAAACATTTGAACAAGCTCTGGCAATCGGCGCGGATATGCTTTTTGTTCATCATGGTTTGCTCTGGAATTCCAAGATTGAATCTTATAGGTTATCCGGCAGCTTTAGACGGCGGATAAAATTTTTACTGGATCATAATATCTGCCTTTACGGGGTTCATTTGCCTTTAGATCAACATCCTAAATTCGGCAATAACGCGGTATTGGCTCAGCTTCTTGGATTGGAAAACATCGAACCGTTCGGCGTTTATCACGGTAAAAAAATTGGTTACAAAGGAGTTTTCCCAAAACCTGTTACAATTGATGACGCTATTAAAAAAATTAATTTCTTTAACAGACCGCCTTTGGGCTTTTTTCCGTTCGGCAAAAAAGACTGCTTAACCGCCGCTGTTGTTTCAGGCGGCGCCGCGGATAACGCGCGAGAGGCTATTGAAGACGGAGTTGATTTATTTGTAACAGGGGAAAGTTCGCACAGTATTTATCATGAATGCCTTGAAGGAAAAATGAATATGATTTCCGGCGGGCATTACTGCACCGAAGTCTGGGGAGTTCAGGCTGTTATGCGCCATTGCGCCGCGGAACTGGGCATAAACGCCGAATTTATCGATGTTCCCACAGGATTGTAGACTTTATCCTTATTTTGACATTTCCGCCGCGCCGTGATGTCTCTTGTAAAAAACTAACTTGACTGTAAACGTTTAAAATCATACACTGTACCTGATTTATTTTTTGTTTTTCATGGAGATTTTTTATGAAGCCTTTTATTAAAGAAAGAATTTTGCCTTTATCGCTGACCGCGTTTATTATTCTTTTGGATCAAATTTCTAAAGCGTTAATTGTCAGAACTCAGCCTTTTCATCCGGCGTTTATACATGATGTTTTTGATAATGATTTCCTGTGGATTTATCATGTGCGGAATAAAGCGATCGCTTTCAGCCTGGGTGAAAATCTCCCCGATGCTTTTAAACCTTTTATTTTTATTATTATTCCTATTTTAGTTTTGGGTTTTTTGGTCTGGTATTATTTTAAGACCAATGAATTTACGCTTCTTCAGCGCTGGGCCGCGGCGGGAATTATCGGCGGCGGTCTTGGAAACATGATTGACCGCGTGTTCCGTCCCGACGGAGTTGTGGATTTTATCAGCGTAAATGTCTATAACCTTTTCGGCATGTCCCGCTGGCCGACTTTCAATTTCGCGGATTCGTCCGTTGTTGTGTGCTGTCTTTTACTGCTTGTTACCATGTTCATCTCTTTAAAAAAACCAATGACTGAAAAAGCGGAAAATAAAAACGCGGTAAAGGAAGCATCCAAATGAATAAAAAAACCAATACAGTATTATTTATTTTAGGAGCGACTGTTTTTAATGTTCTTGTTTGTCTCGCTGGTTTTATCGGTTTATTCTTTTTATATATAACCGTTATAGCGCCTGTGTTTGGACTTGGAGAAGAATCCTGGAGTGTGGCTATTATCTTTATTTTCGCGGGAGGCATCGCGCTTTCAATTTTAGTTTACCGCGTTGTGTTAAAAGCTGTTATGAAGAAAATTGATGTGGATAAATATTTTGACCCTATTTTTACAAGAAGCAGGAGCATTAAAAAAAATTAATTTGAGGCTTTTCTTCTATCTTTCTCCCCGCCATAATTTTATAAATTCTTCAGGGCTTATTTCCACTGCTCCGAGATCGGTTTTATAGTCAAGGGGCATTCCTAAATCAAAAAAAGAAAAACCATTTTCCTTTAAATACTTTGTGGCGTGAATTAACTGAACTGTTCCAGCGTTATCCTCATCATAAAAACCTGAGTAACTTGTGTAAACATTTCCACAGACAATCCCGAACTCACCCGCCGCGAGATCGCCGTCCCTGTAAAGCGCAAATGATACAGGGCAGGGCTGTGAAGAATTCGGGGTTAAAAGATTCGCGTTTATTTTGGCGGATTCGCCGCTGTTTGTTATTTTATTTTGCCTTATTTTTTTTATGCAATCCACAAGCGGCGGCGTCAGCCAGTCATTTCCGTGTTTTTCTACGCACTTGCCAACTATCCTTTCAAATTCCTCATCCGCCTTCAGTTCATAGCGGTTTAATAACCGCTGAATGGATTTTTTTATATGCAGATTCTCAAAGAAGAGCGCGGAGCGTATTACATGAAGTTTTGGCAGCATTATATAATCCGGTTCTTCTTCCGGTTTGGCGATGTTTATCGACATTACAAGAAATCCCGCTTCCATCAACCTTGATACAAAATCCGGATCAAAACCCTCGGCGATGCAGAAATCCCCGTCGTAGCCTGTAGCCAGCATAGCGTCAACTGTTGCTTTACAGTCATCATCGGAGGATATATAAATATAGCCGGATAAGGTATACTTTAAATTCATGAGCTTGACCATTCTCCAAGTTTATCATAAACTAAATTACCGGTTTTGTTTTGAAGAACCTTAGGTTTACGCGCAGATTCTTTTGCCTGTATGCCTTAGATATATTAGGAGTAGACCATGAAACGCACTTATCAACCCAGTAAAGTAAAGAGAAACCGCAAATTTGGATTCCGCGCTCGTATGAAAACCAGAGGCGGAAGGCTTGTTTTAAAACGCCGCAGAGCAAAGGGCAGGATTAAACTTTCGGTTTCCAACGAGAAAAAGCCTTATTAGCAGTGAGATTACTATTTCTTTCCGTTTTAAACGGGAAGAGCATTTAATGGGAAGGAAAGAGATTCGGGAGGTTTTTGGCAAGGGCAGGCGGTTTGAAAGCCGCGGAGCGAAAATGTTTGTTTTAAAAAACAATTTGCCTTATAACCGTATTTGTTTTACGTTTTCCAAATCCAAAGTTTGGAACGCTGTTTCCAGAAATCGGGCGAAACGGCTCGGGCGCGAGGCGTTCAGATTGATGAAAAACCGCGTCTTGGGCGGTTATGATTTAATTCTGCTAATTTTTCCTGTTAGTATGGATAGAAGCGAATCGCTTTCTGACAGGATTGCGCAGCTTGAATCTCTTTATAAAAAAGCTGGTTTATTAAAATGAAATATATAGCGCTTGTGTTAATTAAATTTTATCAATACGCGATTTCTCCGCATCTTCCTTCTTCCTGCAGGTATTATCCTACGTGTTCAAATTACGCCTTAGAGGCTATAAATAGATATGGTTTTTTGCGCGGCAGTCTGCTGGCTGTCAGGAGGATTCTCCGCTGCCATCCCTTTATCCGGGGCGGTTACGATCCTGTGCCTGATTTACCTGATCGCATTAAATTGATCAGGTCTGTATCCGGTTTCACCCTTTTGAAATAGATACAGAACCAAAAATTTTTTAGGAGACCTAAACTTTTTATGGAAAGAAATACTGTCTTGGCAATTGTGTTATCCACAATTGTTTTAATTGTTTCCTTTGCGCTGCAGGGGCTTTTTTCGCCGCCCGCGCCTGTCATCAATGAGCAGACGCCGCCGGGAATTATCGCGGTTGATCCGGGCGTTACGTCCTACACCCAGCCTGATTCATCGCAGACAATTACAACTCCCTCAACCAGCATTGATACCTCGCCCACTCAGGCGCAGATCATCAGTCAGGATGATATTCCCTTACAGCCGCCCATCATAATTGAAAATGAATTTTTCTCCGCTGCGTTTTCTAACTCAGGCGGCAACTTGGTTTCGCTCAGGTGGAGGGATCAAAGAAAAGATATCGATACGCATGACGCTTATGTCGATTTGATTCTTTCCGGTTCTGATGAGGCGAAGGCGTTCGCGATCGCTTTTGGCGGAGTTGACGCGCGGCCTGTTACCGCCAATTTTAACGTAAGACCGCGCGCGTCGGATTATGTCGTTGAATTTTACAGGGACTTTATTTTTCCCTCTTCGGTATATGGTTCCACCGGAAGATTTACTTTAACTAAGCGTTATACATTTAAACCGAATGATTATATGTTTGAATTAAAAATTATTATGTCAGGCGATTTAACAGGTTTAAATTTTGACGGTACCATGTATACATTGTCATTTGGTCCGCAGATTGGTCCTGCTTTTCAGAGACTGGACGGTTATTATGACTACAGGCATTTTAACGTTTATACAAACGGCAGACGAAGAGACGCCAAGGTTAATGAGATCATCAGCAACTCGACATGGACAGCTATTTCCGGCAAGTATTTCGCTTTTATCGCGTACCCCAGATTGAACCTTAATGATTACGTAATCAGATTTTCGGATAACGCGGAACCCGGGCTTACTGCTGCTTCCAGATTTAATTTAACGCGTTCTCCTTCAAGTATTTCTAGCGTTGTAAGCTCGTCTAATATAGAAGATACATTCCTTTTTTACCTTGGACCAAAAACTCAGGAGATTCTTGGAAATTATAACAACGGCAGAAATGAATTCAACGTACAGGACGTTAACTTCAATGAGATCGCCAACACCCGCGGTTTCTGGGGTATTTTTTCTCCTCTTGAGCGCGCGTTAAAATGGCTCCTTATGGGTATTCACAGAGCTATTCCCAATTATGGAATTTCAATTATCCTTTTAACATTGTTGATTAAGCTGCTCTTCTTCCCGTTAACCAAAAAAGGTTCAGAGGCTACTTTAAAAATGCAGGCGCTGGGTCCTAAAATCAAAGAGATGCAGGATAAATATAAAAACGATCCTCAAAAATTGCGCTTGGAGATGGGAAAATTTTACCAGCAGGAAGGTTATAATCCGATTTCAGGATGTCTTCCGATGCTTTTACAGCTTCCGATATTTATCTCAATGTTCAGTCTTTTTAATAACCATTTTGATCTTCGCGGCGCGATGTTCATTCCCGGATGGATTCCAGATCTTTCGCTGCCTGAATACATTATTCAATTTCCTGAAGGATTCAGGATACCGCTTTTGGGATGGACAGCGCTAAGGCTTCTGCCGTTTATTTATGTCGGCTCTCAGCTTGTCTACGGCAAGGTTACCCAGATGCCGGGACAGCAGTCCAATACCCAGATGAAGATAATGCTGTTCGTCATGCCGATTGTATTTTTCTTTGTTCTTTATGATGTTCCTTCAGGGCTTTTAGTATATTGGATTTTTTCTAACCTTCTTACTCTTGTTCAGCAGGTTATTATTAATAAATTTGTTATGCAAAAAAGAGCAGCCATGGCGTTAGCTGAAGCGGAAAAACCGCCGGCTGCGGCTCCTCCCCCTTCTCAAAACAGAGGCGGAGGCAAAAAGAAAAAAAAGAAATCTTAAATAAAGGAGAATAGATTTTTTATGGAATTTGAATTTGAAGGCCGGACTGAGAAAGAAGCAATCGACAGGGCTGCGGGCGAACTTGGTCTGGAAAAAGATGATTTTGATGTAGAGATTCTTGAAACACAAAAAAGCGGTTTATTTAAAAAAGGTCTAGTGCGGATTAAAGTACATGTTCCCAACTTTGGATCGCCCGCCAAATCCAGTCATGGAAATGCGCCGGCTGCGCGATCTTCGGATATTGATAAGACGGGCGAAAAAAACATGGAACGCGGCGCGATGGAACGCAGTTCCATGGAACATGGTTCTAAGGCTGTTTTCGGCGAGCCGGTTCCCCAGAATGAGTTTGAGGAAAAGATGACAAGTTTTACCGCTGGCCTTATCGAACGCATGGGTTATCCCGGCACTGTTACAATTTTATTCAGAGAAAAACACAAACTCGGCATAAAAATTGATTCCAGTCATTCATCAATATTAATTGGGAAAAAAGGCAAAAATCTTGACGCCCTTCAGTTATTGCTAAACATTTACGCGGGCAGGCTCGGCAGAGAAGATATGCGCGTTATTCTTGATACCGAAAATTATCGTATCCGCAGGGAAGAATCACTTGTGCGCCTCGCTTATAATGTCGCGGAAAAAGTCCGCGAATCCAGAGCGTCGATCCTGCTTGAACCGATGAACCCCTTTGACAGATGGCTCATTCACACAACATTGAATGACATCGGGGATGTTGAAACAAAAAGCGAAGGAGATGGTCTTTATAAACAGGTGCGCGTTTTTTACCGCGGACTCAAATAATTTATTAAGGCGCGTTAACCGGCAATTTTTCTTTTTATGCCTCTTTTTTTATTAGTTCGCGATATCTTGTATATTAGATATATGAAAATCTTTTTATTTTTTATTATATTTTCTATTTCTTTTGTTCCGCGCGCTTTTTCTCTGCCGCTTGAAAATCTTATCTCCTCAGAAAATATAAGACAGCTGCGTTCCGGCAGTGAAATGATCGTTGAGACGCAATTAAGAAATCCGTCTCCCAGATTAGCGCCATTTAACCGCGAAATACAACAGTATACTAATTCGGTACAATCAGGGCTTAATCCGAGCATTATGGTAGAAGCTTTGTTTTTATATGAAAAACCTTTAAAACATCATACTTCAAATTTGTATTGGGATAATAATCAAAAAACCGGAGTTTTTAACCAAATTACCGCGATTAGCACATTAGCCGGAATTCAATATTTTTCGCACACTCGCAATACGATGCGCACTTTTTATGAGACTTCAACAGTTGTGGACGGATCATCAGGCAGACATCCGCTTCCTGATCCTTATTTTTTCCAGCTTCCCACATCACTGACTCTTTTCGCGAGGCAAAAGGATTTAACATTCGGCGATAATGTCTACCGTTACGACTATACCTCTTCTCAGGATATAATTTATTTTCTTCAGGAAAATGTCACTACTCTCACTTATGGCATCATTCCGGCTGTTAACAGAGGCAACCTTAGAACGATTATATACATTATGGACTGTGGTGATTCTATAATTATTTATGTTGTTTCCATGGCAAGAGCTGTATCACTGCCCGGTATTAACGACAGAATCAGTTCCTCTTTCAGCAGCCGCGCTTCGGCTTTTCTTGGTTGGCTGATTAACAGGCTAAACAGCCAAATTTTTGCTTTCTAATCGGCATATTTCTATTTTCTTTTACTTCAATATGTTTTATAATATATTATGAATATGCCGAAATTCATTATATGGATTGTATTGATAAGGGTGGTTTAGTATGAGACTATTTACGAGATCAGATTTTGATGGTTTAGCTTGCGGAGCGATTTTATCTTACTTAGGGCTTATTGATGACTGGCAGTTTGTACATCCTAAGGATATACAGGATGGCTTGGTAGAGGCGACAGATAATGATATTTTGGCAAATATTCCATATATTCCGGGTTGTAAATTGTGGTTTGATCATCACTCAAGCGAAACGGAACGCCTTGGTAAAGACACTTTTTTCGAAGGCGTTTCAAAACCCTCTCCCAGCTGCGCGCGCGTTATATATGAATACTACGGCGGCGATTCTAAATTAAGCAGATTCGCGGAAATGATACATTATGTGGATAAAGTTGACTCAGGCAGTCTTACAATTGACGAAATTCTTGACCCAAAGGGATGGATTCTCCTTGGATTTATTATGGATCCGCGCACCGGTCTTGGACGCTTCCGGAGCTTTACTATCAGCAATTATGATTTGATGTTAACTCTCGCGAAAGCGTGCGCCGAAAAATCAATCGTTGAAATTCTTAAAATGCCGGATGTTAAAGAGCGAATTGATTTATATTATCAGCAGAAAGCGCTTTTTACAAATATGTTAAAGAGCCATGTCGAGATTCTGGGGAATGTTATTAAAGTCGATTTAAGGAATATAGAAACTATTTACGCGGGCAACAGGTTCCTGATTTATACATTCTATCCTGAGCAGAATATTTCTGTATGGATTGTAGACGGACGGAATAAGGCAAATGTCGCGATTACAGTCGGTCACAGCATTATAAACCGTTCCAGTACAGTGGATGTCGGCTCGATGGTTTTAGGCTACGGCGGCGGCGGTCACAAACAAGTTGGCACTTGTCAGGTTTCCAATGAGGATGCTAACAGAATAATTTCTGAAATCATGAAACGAATTAACAGCGTTAACGGCTGAGATTTATCGCGTTTTTTTAACTTCAGTTTTTCAAGGAGTCGTTGTTTTTTTATTTATAATAATTTGTTTTACATCTTGTTAAATAATTAAACCTATTATAATCTTGTGTATGCTGGCGAGTGATAAAAATATTCCGCTTTCTGATGTATTTCTTCCCGGCAACGAAAAAACTCTAAACAATAATTATATAGATATTATATTAGAAGAAGATATTCCCGTTTTTTGTTTTAATAATTCCACTAAAAAAGATCGTCTAATGCCTTTTAAAGTATTATATGATAATCATGAAAATTTCTGGCTTCAGGGCGGAAGCTGGGAATATTTTTTAACTGCCGAAGGCTTCGCCAAACTTAAGGAAAAATATGAATTAAAACCGTCCGGGTTTAAATTTGATAAATCAAAGATAAATGATGACGATGATGACGATATAGAAGAACTGCAGACTGAAGCCGGATACGGAAACGAGTATAAGCATTTCGCTGATATGACCAATGAGGAAAAAATTGACTGTCTGAACAATGATAAAAAACGCCTGAATGATCTTATAACGCAAAAAGTCAGGGATGAAAAATTAATTACTCAAGCCCTTGTTGATACGACAAAGGACGCTGCTTTGATTAACCATGCCGCGCTGGAAGACGCTATTCGGCTTGCGGACAGCGAAGCGAAAAAATTAACGCAGGAACTTGTAAATTCTACGCACGAAATGGTAAAGTCTTCGGCGCTGCTTGTATCAGAAAATGTATTTAACTGCGATATGATGAATACCCTTGTTGAAAAATCCAATGGAACAATTGTTCAGCATATGACGCGCGTTTATCTTAACGGAATCGCTTTTCTTTCTTATTACAACAATCTGGTATCAACTTCCAGCGCCATTCAAAAATTGCGAGTCGCTTTTCCAACCAAGTACCGCCCATATTATCACAAATTGCTGCCGCATTTAAATATTGATGATATCGGGCTTGAACGGGTTTTTTACGGCGGCATGAGGGCAATACCCCCGGATTTATATTTTAAATGGGCTGTCGGTTTTTTAATTCATGATATCGGCAAGGCATCCGCTGTTGAGTACCATGAAGGCGAAGGTTCTTATGATCGCAATATTGTTATTGATCATGTAAAACAGGGTTATAAATCCATCATGACCAAAACAAATTATCCTATGGAAGCAAGCCTTATTACAGGTTATCACCATGAATATTACGGCAACACAGACGGTTACGGATACTTCCGCGCGTATTTTCAGCAGTATAAAAAGCAGAATCCTGACGTGAAAGTCGATTACTGCATCACTTACGACCTTGAGCCGATTTTGGATTATATCGCTCTTTCCTATTTTCCGGCGAAAGTGCTGGAAATTATTGATGTATATGACAGCGTAACAGACCCTCACAGGGTTTACCGCAAAGCGATGCTGCCTGAAGAAGCCCTTGCTATGATGCGCGAGCAATTTATTGAAAAACATTATAAAATTGACGCGGTTCTTTTTGATATTTTTTCCATGTTTATCCGCGAGCAGGTTTCTAAAGGCGCGTCTTGTTAAATATATTTTTGTTGCGGATTTAGAACGGCTTTTTAATTAAAATGTTTTTTTAGAAAATTAAGATCCAGTTCAGGATAAACCGGAAATCGATCCATTAGAGCTTTTACCCGCGCGTGTACTTCTTTTTTTACCGCTTCATCAATTATATATTTTGCCTTGCTGTTCTTTGCGGGATCTTTTGCGTCTTTCGCCTGTTTAACCGTTGTTATCACTTTTGCCAGCAGTTCGCCCAGCTCTGTCATTTCCGCTTCGCCCATGCCAATCGTTGTAAGAGCCGCTGTTCCGACGCGCACCCCCGATGTATACCACGGACCGTTAGGATCGCGCGGAAGACTGTTGCGGTTAACCGTTATGTGACATTCATGAAGAGCGCTTTCCGCCTGCCGCCCTGTAATGCCTGCTTTCCACGCGTTTACCAAAATTAAATGATTGTCGGTCCCGCCTGTTAACACATCAAGGCCGTTTTTAACGCATGACGCCGCTAGCGCTTTACAGTTATCAACTACTTTTCGCGCGTACTGCCGGAATTCCGGGGCAGCGGCTTCCCGGAAAGCTACGGCTTTTGCGGCAATCACATGAGGAAGAGGTCCGCCCATTGTTAAAGGGCAGCCTTTATCAAGCGCTTCGGAAAATTCTTTAGTGGACAGAACAAGTCCCGCCCTCGGGCCGCGGAGAGTTTTATGCGTTGTGCTGGTTACTATATGCGCCCATAAAACTGGATCATCTTCGCCTGTAAAAACTTTGCCGGCGACTAACCCCGCGAAGTGCGCCATATCTACCATAAAGACTGCGCCTGTTTTATCAGCGATTTCCCTCATTCGCTTAAAATTTATTTTTCGCGGATAAGCTGAGTAACCCGCAAGCAGAATCAGAGGACGCGTTTTTAGCGCTTGTTTTTCTATTTCGTCATAATCCAAAAGACCGTCTTTTTCCGAAACCGAATAGCTGTGAATGTCGAACATGCGGCCTGATAAATTATGCCTGTAACCATGAGTCAGGTGCCCGCCCGAATAATAATCAAGGCCTAAAAGGCGCTGGTTTCCAAGAGACGCGCGCAGCTCATTCCACTGGGAATCATTAAGCTTGTAAAGATTTGTCTCCCCCCATTTTGCAAGCGCCGGACTTTCGATACGCGTGCTTAAAATCGCCCAAAAGGCAAGCAGATTCGCGTCCGCGCCGCAGTGCGCCTGCACATTTGCGTACTCCGCGCCGAAAAGGCTGCATGCTTCCCGCGCTGCAAGAGATTCTATCGCGTCAACATTTTCGTTTCCCGCGTAAAAACGGTGACCGCTGACGCCTTCGGCGTATTTATCGGTTAGTAAATTTCCCATAGCAAGCTGTACAGCCATGGAGCAATAATTTTCACTCGCGATTAGCTTCGCTCTTTTTCGTTGGTTTTCGAGTTCTTTAACGATAGAGACCGCGATTTCGGGGGTAACTTTTGAAATTTCCGTCAGACTGCAAATATAAGCCAGAAAATTCGCGTTAATTTTTTCCGCCGGGACTTCCGCGAGATATGCGGTTACAGGATTTGTATTCATAATAAAACTGTATCATAAAAACCAGTCTTTAACTATCCGTATTAATATATGCGAGCCCCGCCATTGATGAAATTTTAAAAGCTCTTGTTTTAGTGATAGCAATATGTATATAATGATCCAATTGTAATAATATATTTTAATATACTTTAAACTAATCATGAAACAGGATTTTTATTTGAAATTTAAAACAGGCATTATTTTTTTACTTATCTCTTTTGCTTTTGTTTTTCCCGCGTGGGCGGCAGACAGCGATTTGCCCGCCATTAAAGCCGCAGTCAGCGATGATCAATCAATTATTGTCGAGCGCATTCTTTATACCGCGTTAAAGCGTTCCGGTTATCAGCTTATCGTGCAGATAACGGGAATGCGCACCGCTGTAGCCGATGTTAATTATGGCGATGCTGTAATTCTGCCCATTCAAACAGAAGGCTGGGACAGGCTGTATCCCAATTTGATTCAGGTTCCTATAGCGATAGGCAATGTTGAATTTACCGCCTACTCTCTTATCAGTTCAGGTTATAGTTTTTCTGAATGGAGCGATATGGCTGGTTTAAGGATTGGTTACCGCTGGCAGAATGAATATGTTGCGAATAATCTTTGGCGCGCGAATGCCAGCAGTCTTAGTATATACAATGAAATTGCTGAATTATGGGCTTCTTTAATTGACGGAACTACAGATGTTATTGTGCTTCCCCGTATGTCGCATTTTGAACAAAGGCTTCCAAGCGTTGTTTACAGAGCCGGTATTGTTGAGAAGCTGCCTGTTTATACGTATGTCAATAACAGGTACGATTATCTGGTTCCTCTTCTTGAAAAAGCTTATTTGGATATGTTTGCCGACGGAACAATGGATTTAATTAACTATGGCATCGGCAAAAATAATTTAAGACCCGATCAGGATTTTTACAACGATAAGCCTTTTATCCTGCATATAAATTCTTATAATCCGCAGAACGAATGGGAACGCAGCCAAACTGATTCCATCCGCAAAGATATTGAAGATATTCTATATAACGGGCAGACTGTTGAGCTTGATTATCTAAGCTATAATTTAAATTCCGATGAATTGATCAGGGTTGCAAGCTATAACGCGATTGTATCGAGTATACTAAGGACAATTTTTGTTTCAAGCCTTCCTGATTTAATTATCGCTTCCGGCGATGAGGCTTTAAATTATGTGCTCGAAAATTATTATTCGATTTTTCCCAATACGCCGATTTTATTTTATGGAGTGCATGAGCAGGAAAACGCGATACCTTCCGATCTTATAGATCGCGTAACAGGCGTATATAAAACAGTTTCATTCAGTGAAACTGTCTCGCAGGTTTTAAATTTGTATCCTAACACGCGCAGAATTTATATTTTAAATGATTATTATCTTACCAGAAGCATTCTGCTCCGCGATTATTTAGATAATATTATTTATTCATCCCATATGCCTGTTGAAATAACGTTTAGTGACAATAAACCGTTCGCGGATATACTGGAAGATATTCGCTGGTTCGGTTCGGATACGATTGTATTAATCGGAAGCTATATTTCAGATAACGGCAGTGATTTTTATTCCGAGATTTTCGTGCAGAATATTGTTTCTCAAGTTTCTAATCAGCCTGTTTTTGCTTTAGTGTCGTCTTATATCGGGCATGGAACTTTAGGCGCTCTTGTTCCTTCCGCCGATGTATACAGCAGTTTAATCGCCTCAATGGCTGTTAAAATTCTCGCCGGGGGAAACTCTTCGGATGTCCCGTTAATTTATGATTTAACTCCATTCCATAAGTGGCACTTTGATTATGAAGCGGCTCAGCGGTTTAACATTAATACAAAAACATTTCCGCCTGATCATATTATTCTTAACCGTTCTCTTCCTATATGGGAATCAAATCCGCTTGAGTTTTCGCTGATAGTGACTGTAGCAGGATTGTTGTTTCTTCTCATCTTCGCCCTTATGGTAGTTATTTATATATTATCTAAAAAAAAGGCGGATAAAATATATATTACTAACATTGAAAAAGCTCAAGAGGAGCTTCGTTACGCGCGGGACGCTGCTCAGACAGCGAACAGAACTAAATCCACATTTCTCGCCAACATGAGCCATGAGATCAGGACGCCGATGAACAGCATTATCGGGTTCGCGGAACTCGCTCAGTACAACAATAATCCTCAAAAAATTAAAGAATATATTAATTACATACTGGAAAGCGCGAGATGGCTTTTAAAAATTATTAATGATATTCTGGATATTTCTAAAATTGAATCCGGAAAAATTGTGCTTGAAAAAATACCTTTTGATCTTCATGATGTTTTGTCGGCTTGTCAGGTAACAATCAAGCCAAAAGCAGAGGAAAAAGGAATATCTTTTTATTGCTACGCGGAGCCGTCGATTAATAAAAAGCTTGTGGGCGATCCTATCAGGCTGCGTCAGGTTATTATTAATTTGCTTTCCAACGCGGTAAAATTTACCAACACAGGCACAGTAAAACTTTTAGCGTCCCTTGAGGATGTTAATGACAGCAGCGCTTTAATTCATTTTGAAGTTAAAGATTCCGGTATTGGAATGAGTTCCTTGCAAATTGAAAGAATTCTGGAACCGTTTATGCAGGGAGACGACAGCATTACGCGAAGATTCGGCGGAACCGGACTTGGGCTTTCTATAACCAAAAACATCATAGAAATGATGGGAAGCGCTTTAATCATTGAAAGCGCTCTCGATATCGGCAGCAAGTTCAGTTTTGATATCAGATTCAATTTGACAGAAGACTCCGCGGCTCCTGTAATTACCGGCAATATCCGCGATATTAATGAAAAGCCGAATTTCTCCGGCGAAGTTTTAATCTGCGAAGACAACAGCCTTAATCAGCAGGTGATGTGCGATCATTTGTCGAGAGTCGGATTAACATCGGTTGTTGCGCATAACGGCATTGAAGGAATTGAGTATGTAACGGAGCGCGTTAACAGCGGAAAAAAACAGTTTGATTTAATTCTTATGGACATACACATGCCGGAAATGGATGGGCTTGAATGCGCTTCAAAGATAACCGCAATGGGAATAAAAACGCCGATTATCGCGGTTACAGCCAATATAATGTCAAATGATGTTGAATTGTACAGAACAAGCGGAATGTCAGATTATTTGGGCAAACCGTTTACTTCGCAGGATCTTTTAAGGTGCCTTATTAAATATCTGCCTGTTACAAGCTATTCCGCGCTTGAGAAGGATCAGCAGGCATCCGAAGATGAAAAACTTATTGAACGCATGAGGCTTGATTTTGTTAAAAATAATCAAAATACTTTTTTTAATATTGATAACGCGGTAAAAGCAGGCGATATAAAGTTAGCTCACAGGATCGCGCATTCTTTAAAAAGCAATGCCGGTCAAATCGGCGAGAGGGAACTTCAAAAGGCCGCCGCCGCCGCTGAAATCATGCTTGAATTCGGGCGTTTTGAATCAAAAATCCCTGAGAACGAAAGAATTAAAATTAATTTTGATATTTTAAAAACATTGGAAAAAGAATTATTATTAGGACTAAAAAAATTATCTCCTTTACTGCAGCGTTATAATAACCAAAAAATATATAAAATTAACGACGTTAAAAAAATACTAGAAATTTTAAAAAAGCTTGAACCGCTTATAAAAAATAAAAATCCCGAATGTGAGGATTTGATCGACGATGTGCTTTCAATACCGGATTCTGAAGAACTTGTCGCGCGAATAGAAAATTATAATTTTAAGCAGGCTGCCGCGGAATTATCTAAATTGATCAGTAAATGGGAGTTGGAAAAATGAACAACAGAAAAAGAAACAGCGTTTTGATTGTTGATGACGAGAGGGCAAGCATAAGCGCGCTTAATAATATATTAAACCATGATTATACCATTTACGCATCAAGCAACGGTCAGGACGCGATTGAAACCGCCGAGGAATTTTTACCTGATATTATTTTGCTTGATGTTCTTATGCCTGATATGGACGGATATGATGTAATCTGCGCGCTAAAAAAATCAGCTAACACATGCGATATTCCGGTTATTATCATTACGGGGCTTGGAAATATTGATGATGAAGAAAAAGGACTTGCTTTGGGAGCCGCGGATTATATTACAAAACCTTTTCATCCGGTGATTGTTAAGCTCAGAGTGCAAAATCATCTAAAACTTGTGGAACGGCTTAGGCAGCAGGCGTTTATGACAAGAATATCGCAGAACTTTCTTACGGATACATATACGGAATCATTGTATACAGATACGCTGAGCATGGTCGGCGAATTTATGAATCTTGCGTCAGCGCTTCTTTACAGCTATAATGAAGATAATAAAACTTTTATTTGCCAGAATGAATGGCTGAATCCTGAATGTAATTTTAAGACGCGAATCGGCGATGTAATTGTTTTAAACGAAAACAGCAATAACGCGATTAATTATCTGTTATCCGCTGATAATAAAAACATGTATCTTCGTTCAAGCGATCCCTTGCTGACAGACAGCATTAAATTCGGCGGTAAATTTTCAAATAATTTTATTACAACGCCTGTTTTTATTAAAGGCAGGTTAAGCGCGATACTTGTTTTTTTCATGGAAAACATCAAATGGAACTGGAGCAGCAGCGAAATTGACCTCGCGGTTTTGGTAACAAGCATTTTTTCGGGTGTCTTTGAGCGTGACGCGATGGAACGGCAGTACTCAATGGTAGAGAATTCGCCAAATATTGTTTTGTATATTTCTTCCGATGCCAGCATTGAGTATGTAAATCCCGCGGCTCTGACTGTCACTGGTTATACCAAACCGGAGCTTATTACACAGGGACTTGGCGCGATTTTCAGCGATAGTACGTTAGACGATATAAAAGAAAAATATATCCCCGCGTCAATGCGCGGCGAATCCGTTTTATTCGAAACAGAGCTGATACGAAAAGACGGCGCAAAGCGTATTCTTATGATTTCGCTTATACCAGTGGGAAAAAATAATTTTGGCTTTATTACAAGAGATTTAACCGAAATACGCGAGCTTGAAGCCGGTTTAATCGCTTCTAAAGAACACGCCGAATACCTGAGCCGCGCAAAATCAGAATTTCTGTCGCGGATGAGCCATGAAATGCGCACGCCGATGAACGCGATTATGGGACTGCTTCAGATAGCGGACATACAAGGCGTTCCCGAAAATATGAAAGATCATCTAAAAAAAATGAACGGCGCGGCTCATTCTCTGCTCCACCTGATTGACGATGTTCTTGATTTTTCTGACATGGAATATGATGTATTCAAACTTTCTGAATCTGTTTTTAATTTTAATGTTATGATTCGCGATGTGCTTCTCGCGGCGGACGATAAAGCGTCTCAGAAAAAGCAGCTTATTAACTGCAGCATCGATCCTGAAATTCCGATTTCAGTTATTGGCGATGAAAAACGCCTAAAACAGGTAATTAAAAATATATTAGGCAACGCTGTTAAATATTCCCCGGAAGAAGGTGATATTTGCTTTAACGCTTGCATTGTCGGCGCGGATAATAAAACTATTACTGTCAGGTTTGAGGTTACCGACAATGGCATCGGAATATCAAAAGAGCAGCATGATAAGCTGTTTTCCATGTTTGAACAGGGAGACGGAAGCATAAACAGAGAGTACAGCGGCATTGGAATAGGCCTAGCTTTATCCAAACGCATCATAGAAATGATGGGTGGCGATATTATAGTTGAATCCGAACCGGGTAAAGGCACAAAATTTTATTTCACTTGCATATTCAAAAAAGTTAAATAGCTTTACGTTTTTTCCAGATTCTGAAAATTTCAGCGTAAGCGCAGTCAGGCGGCAGGCGGCGGTTAAATAACACGCAGAAAAGATTTACTTTTCCGCAATGATCGCATAACTTAAAACGCTCTTTGTATATATTGCACAGTTTTGTTTCTTTGTTAAAATGTTCGCAGGGAGCGAAATAATCAATTATTACATCGCCGTTTTTTGACAAAGATTTTTGGTAACAGCATTTTCCGCAACGGCGGCAGATATCATCCCAGTTTTTTCGTTGTTTAATATATTCATTTAAAATATGACTTAATGTTTTTAGCATTTATCGCCTGCGTTAAATTTCATCATATAATTTATTATAATATGGAAATTGACTAACAAATGAAAATAAATCCGCATGAAGAGATTGATACTAGATATGATCAAAAAATCTGTAAGGATATTTTTCGCGATTGCCGCTACACCAGCAAAAAAGGCGTATTCATCGCGCCATTTTTGCTGGAGCGCATATTAATTAACTAACTTTAAACTTGCTAGCTGTTTCGCAAGTATCAAAATACGGGTCGTCTTTAGGACGATGCTTGTCAATAAATTCCAAGACGATTTTTTGAAATTCAGGATCTGTTTCCCAGCTGCTGAGCATAAAATTCGAGTTATAATGCGTAACTTTGAAACTATAATCAAATTTTTTCTCAGAATCCCGGCAGCAGCGGGTTATTTCCACGCTTTGCGTATCAAAATTGGTAAAATACGCTCTGATACAGCATACTCTCGCGCCAGCTTTAACGAAATTTGAGAAACCAAACAGAGTATAGGGATTATTCATTTTCCCGTCAAAACCCATTTTATCCATTAATACCGCCTGCTTCCTGATATATTGCTCGATGGCTGTTTTTAATGGATTTGAAGGTTCGCCGCTTACATCAAACCCAATTTTAATAACATCCTCTACAATCTCTTTGCTCGCTTTTTTATCCTGGTAGTCGATACCTTCTTCAACATAATTAAAAAAGAAAAGACTCATCAATTTTCTAAATCCTTCTTTCCAATATTTTGGGTCAACTTGATTTTGTTCGACATTACCCGCGCTTTTTAAAACAGCGGCAATAAGAATATTACTTAACTGTTCCATTACGCTGTTCAAATTAGCGGTTCCAGCGTCATTAGTCATTCCAACAAGTTCAACGATACCGAACTTGTTGATTCCAGTAAATTTTATTGTATTTTCGACTTCCTCAGAGTCTGCCAATAGGATGCTGAAATATTTCAATGCTTCCTGAGCTTCATTGAAATTACTGTCGCCATCTAAAGCGAGAATACCCGGTTTTGTATTCATATAAATCTCCTCTTAATAAAATTTTTCAGGGACTTGATTACGCGAAATTCGATATCAAATCACTAAATGAATTTTATGATAACATATATTTTTTAGTTGTCACGTTTTATTTTAATAATATTTTATTATTTTTAAGCACGATGTCAGATAACGGAAAAAACGGCGAATATTACGCTTCGCGCGGGATGTCAGATAACGGAAAAAACAGCGAATATTACGATGCGCTGGATGTCAGATAACGGCAGAAAGATAATAAAATTTATCATAAATTAATTTAAAAATTTGTTAGGTGTAATGGAGCTTTTGGAGAATGAACTGAAAAATTGCGGATTTTTCCGGATGACAGTAATGTTGATTGTTTGTTATTTACCGGCGATCTTCAAATGATTATCTTACCGCCGCGGTAAAACGCGCGTTCCTCGCGGAGCTTGTATCCGTTACTGTGAAATTCCTGATAGCGCTTTCCGCGTTTGATATACGCTGTTCAGGCGATGGATGCGTCCTGCCAAAACCGGAATTGGACACCTGAATTGTTCTTAGCATATTGAGCATATCAATTAAACCTGAAGGATTATATCCCGCCGAAGCGAGAAGACTCATCGCTAAAGTATCCGCTTCAAATTCCTGGGTTTGGGAATAGCCGCTGTTTACCATTGTCTGTACAATTTCCCCGACTGATTCGTTAAAAACGCTTGTTAACTCGCTGACATCCATTCCTGCCGCTGCTCCCGCCGTCGCGGCGCCTGTTACCAGAATGGCTTGCGTTATCCGGCTGGATCTGATTGCTTTTATGCTGTGCTGAAGCTGAATATGGGCGATTTCATGCGCTATAACTGACGCGAGGGCATCTTCTGATCTCGCTGCGTTTATAAGCCCGCGGGTAACAAAAATGTGTCCGCCTGATGTCGCGAACGCGTTAATCTCCTGGCTGTCAAGAATGGCAACATGATAACCGGCGAAAACATCAGGGCGCGGAGAATTTATCGTTATTGCCTTGCAGATTAAGTTTAAATAATTAGTCAACGCCGGACTGCCGTTGTAAATGGAATACGAGGAAAGTATGTTAGCTGCAACTGCCCTGCCGATGTAGTATTCCTGTTCAGGCGAAATTTCCTCCGCCGCGGTGCCAATGGCTCTTGCCGACATACTGATCGCGTCCGCTGTATTCTGATCGATAATTCCGGCGGCTCCGGCGATTTGAGCGCTGACATCCGTTATCCTTGACATTGACTCGCACGAATATATTAAACATGAAAAAACAACAGCGATCGCGATAAAAAATAATATTTTTGTTTTCATTAATTATCCCCCATTGATAACCGGCCTTCCTCAAGAAATCGCCTGAGTTCATCATCATTTACTTTAATCGCTTCTGCTCTGTCTACCGCGTCGTAATTTAAAGAGCTATGCTGACTTCTATATGAGCTTTCCACTTCCGCGTTAAAGCCTTTTCCCGCGAGGGCAACTTCCCGGGCTGTCGCTGTGCTTGTTGTTCCTGATACCACTTGTCTTGTTGAGAAATTCGCGGACGCTGTCCATCCGGTAATAGATTGGTTATACATGCTTCTGACATTAACAAACCTTCCGCTGACTTCAATTACCGTTACCTGATCCCCGTAGCTTAATGTTCCGGTTGTTCTCGCGAACCATCCGGTAGAGGCTTTTAGTTCCATATCCCTGATAGATACGTACAAAGTACCGCCTCTTGCTACCTGAGCCGACGCGACTCCCGAAATAATCAGCGCTAAACTTATAAAAAACACATATTTTTTCATTTTTCACAACCTCTTATATAAATATTATTACACCATCTGTTAATAATCAATCTGTTATACATTTTAATATAACGCGTTATTTTTCTGTAAGGTTATCAATTCCGTTGTCCCACGATTTGTCATTCGGCGGGGATTTAATGTTATTTACGCATCTGTTAAGATATTTTTTCGCCGCCATATCCAGATCGTTCTTGTCGCATATTTCCTGAAATAAATCTTTCGCGCCGTTAAAATTTTTTTCTTCGTATAATTTGAACGCCTGTTCCCATTTAGCGGTCATTTGTTTAAGCTCATCCGGAGCTTCCGCTGATGTATCCAAAAGCTCATAAAGCCTCAGCGGGGTATTTACGCCGACAACCCTCACTCTGCTTAACGGTCGCACAATAAATTCATCGCCCAGCACATTTCTTGTGTATTCGCTGATTAAAATGCCGCCTGTGTCGTACTGCTTGTTCACTCCCTCAAGTCTCGCGGCAAGATTAACCGCGTTCCCCATGATCGTGTAATCCATTTTATTCGGCGTTCCCATGTTTCCTACGACCATATCGCCTGTGTTTAAGCCAATTCTTGTGAATATCGGGTGCGTATCCTCCATGTTTTTTAATACGCCTTTCGCGACCATTGCTTTCATAACATCGTTGTTGATAAGACCAAGCGCCAGAGCTTCGCGGTTTATTTCATTTTCCGCTTTCTTCATATTGATAACGGCGCGGCACGCGAGGGAAGCGTGGTTGCTCATATGTACCGGCGCGCCGAAGAAGGCTATAATAGCGTCTCCTTCGTATTTGTCGATTGTTCCCTGATTATCAAGAATTATGTTACTCATTTTTGTCAGATAAAAATTTAAGAGTTCTACAAGTTTCGCCGGATCTCCCAGCGCTTCGGAGAATGTGGAAAACGCGCGGATATCGGTAAAGATTGCCGTCATTTCTCTTTTTTCACCGCCAAGTTTTAACTGCGAAGGATCCGCGATTATCTGGTCTATAACTTTGGGAGAGAGATACTGCGAGAACGCTGATTTTATGAAACGTTTTTGGCTGCCTTCTGTCGCGTAATTATAGAGGGTGACAGTTATAAAACCAGCGATTGTTCCGGCAAGGAAAGTAATCATCGGCACCCATAAACCGCCAAACTCATACGCTAGGAACGCGCCGGCTAAAATCAACGCAACCAGAATGATCATGCCTGTGACAGACAATGTTATCCTCGGCATGAACGCGGTAATGCCAACAATTAAAACAATCAGCGCTAACAGTATGATCAGGTTTAACGCCAGAGAGCTTTCGCGGATAAAATCCCCCTGCAGCATATTGTCAAGCATTGTTATGTGACATCCCATGCCCGGATAAATCGAATGAACCGGAGTGCTGAAAATATCATAAAGCCCCTGCGCGTAAAATCCAAAAAACACATAAGTGCCTCTGAAATTTTCCGGAGTCAGCATCCACCAGTCAGTTCCCATTGATGTTTTATAAGCGCCAAAAGTAATATTTCTGTTCGCTTCGTAAGCTTCGGAGCTTATCAGAATATCCATAGCCCTGTACGGAATGTATCTGTCCAGCAGTCCCCGGTAACGCAGCAGCGCGTTGCCGTTTTTATCGACCGGAATTTTTATGCCTTCCCACTCGATTGTACTGTTTCTCTCATTAAAATTTATTTGCGTTCCGTAACCAGCGACAACCAGCGATGCCGCTGAAAGCCCCGGAATAGCCTTGCCGTCAAATAATGTAAAAGGTTTTAATCTTCTTACAATGCCGTCAGAATCCGGTATGCCTGTTACGCTTCCGAGCGCGCCTGCTGATTCAATTAATCCCTGAATCGGAAGCTGCGCCTTCTCTGTTTCGCCTACGCTGAATTTACTTAAAAATGAGCCGAAATTTATCGGCTGGAAAACAGGCGCGTTAATGCTTGAAGGCCATGAGGCAGCACTTCCTGTTTGTGTGCTGAACATAACTGTCTGCACAACATGGCCAAAATCCGCCGAGGCGTTTTTAAATGAATCATCATCTTCTCTCGCGCTCAAACTGCGCAACGCTTCGATTATAACGCTGTATACCGAAAACATCGATGTGACGCCGCCGCCTCCCAATGATCTTAGAGGAATTCCTATGCCCTGTGATCTCGCGGGTTGTTCCTGTCTTACAATGTCTGTTAAATTTTCAAGGCTGCTTTCCAGCTCGCGGCTGGATCGTATCCCTGTGTCTAAAGCGACTTCTTCTAAAGCGATTACCGCGTTATCAATAATTTCATCTTGTTTCGCGTTTCTGTAAACTGACGGCTCGGAGAAAATAACGTCGAACGCGACCGAGCTTGCGCCGCTGAGGTTCATATATTCAACAATTTCCGCGTATGCCTGCCGCGGCCACGGCCATCCCCATCCCCTTTCCAGCTGTGCCCAGTCAAGGCTGTCCTGATCAAGCAGAATTACCGCTATCTCGTCCGAAGGACGGCTGAAAGATGTGCCTGCCCAGAATCTGACCCTCAAATCATAGGACATGTTCTCCAGATTGTTAAAAATTCCTAATAAATATAATCCTGTTATTACTAAAAATACTAAAACCGCTATAATTACTGCTGATAGTTTTTTTCCTATTTTTATTTTAGTAACCATATTACTATCCTTTTTATTTGAAATATGTCATATATTGGTAGTAGGAGTTTATCATGGATATACAAAAAAGACCATCTTTTAAATGGGTTTGGATTTCCGTTACGGCGATTTTCTGCGTTTTATTTACATTTGCCATTATTCCCGGAGCAGCGGCGCAAGGCAATCCCAATACATCAACTCAGGTTCAAAGGACAAATTACCCGACATTATTACAAAATGTTTTTAATTTTATTGTTCAGAATTATATTGACGAGGTTGATCCTCACGCGTTGTTTGAAGGCGCGATGAACGGAATGTTCGGCGCGCTTGACGACCCGTATTCGGTTTTTATGAACGAGTCTGATATGAGCGACATCAGCGATACAACCCAGGGAAATTTTGGCGGGGTAGGGCTCAATATTACAAAGGCGGTTTCTCCGCGTCCTGACGGAAAGCCAATGTGGGTGGAAGTTGCCTCTCCCATAGAAGACACCCCGGGCTGGCGCGCCGGAATTCAACCCGGCGATTTTATCACACAGATTAACGGAATACCGACAGAGACTATCACCATGGATGAAGTCCTCGGCATGTTAAGAGGTACGCCGGGAGAAACCGTAAGGGTTGTGATAAGGCGCGGCGACAGGCTGGAATTTCCGGTTACCCTTACAAGAGCGATTATTGAAGTGCCTACTGTAAAACACGCCATGATTGGAGACACCGGTTATTTAAAGCTTCTTACCTTTACGCCAATGACCGCGGACAGGGCAAGAGAAGCGATTCTTGAGTTCCGGCAGAATAATTATAGAAGTCTTGTTCTGGATTTAAGAAATAACTACGGCGGACGCCTTGATTCCGCTATTGATGTATCCAATCTTTTTCTGGACGGCGGGCTTGTTGTGCGCATCAGATCAAGAATCGCGAATGAAAACCGCGATTTTAACGCTAGCCGTTCAGCGCTCGTGCCTGCCGATATTCCCATTATCGTTTTAATTAACAGAGGATCGGCTTCCGCTTCGGAGATTGTCGCAGGCGCGCTTAAAGACAGAGGCCGCGCATATCTTGTCGGGGAAAACACCTTTGGAAAAGGCTCTGTGCAGCAGGTTTATCCGCTTAATAATGTCGGGTTCAGAATCACCACAGCGCGTTATTTTACGCCTAGCGATGTTAATATTGATAAAGTCGGCATTCCTCCCGATCGCGTTGTGTTATTCCCGCAGTATACCGAAGAAGACGCTGTTCACCTGAATGAACTTATTAACGCGAACAGAATTCCCGCGTTTGTTGAACAAAACCCAAGAGCGACCGCGGCTCAGGTTGACGCTTTTGCCCGCGCTTTGCAAAATGAATACATGCTCGATTTAACTTTGTTAAGACGGCTTATACGCGATGAGCTAAACCGTACAACATTCGCTCCGGTGTATGATCTTGAATATGATGTCCAGCTTATGGAAGCGATTAATATTTTGCGCGGCGGTACATACAACAATTTGATGCGTAACGCGAAAACGCTCAGGCAGCTGCAGGATGAGGCTGAAAACAGTTTTGCTATAGCGTCATAGTTTGAAACAATTTATTTTGAGTATAGAGCCTGATAATGAAAATTTTATCAGGCTGGATGGAAAAGACTATCATTATCTTGTGAATATCCGCCGTTTTGCTGCCGGTGAATTTTTCCCAGCGGTTCTTTTAAACGGCGAGGATACTCTTGTTCAAATAATCTCGATTGAGAAAAATGTTCTAACCGGGAAATGCCATAACGCCGCCGTTGAACCATTAATCAATACTCCTGATTTTCCTCACTCCGCGCCTCAGCGGCTCAGCGGGGTTCGCGAAGATATACCGCCAATCATCCTTTTTCAGGCGCTGCCTAAAGGCGATAAGATGGATTTGATCGCGCGGCAGGCGGCTGAAGGCGGAATTGCCGAAATTGTTCCTTTTGTGTCCGAGTTTTCTTATGGGAAAGTAAAAGCGGGCAGGGAAAAATTTTCCCGCTGGGAAAGGATCGTAAAAGAGGCAAGGCAGCAAAGCGGATCAAAAATAGCGACAGCGCTTCAGCCGCCGTTGGCAATGAACGAATTATTTGATTATTGGAAAAAAATTAAAACCGCGCGGTCCGCGCTGGGGCTGGTATTCCATCATTTGCCTTATCAGCCGGACGCAAAAAATAAGGCTGAGGGTCTTGAACAGAAAAGCCTTCATGAGTATCTTAGTAGTTATCGGCAAATTGTTGTATTTGTTATCGGACCAGAAGGCGGATTTTCTGACAAAGAAGTATCGCTTTTTATTAAAAATGGTTTTAATATCATTAATATCGGGAATACCATTTTACGGACTGAGACAGCCGCTTTATATTGCGCGGCGGCAATTAAAATTTTGTTACTGGAGAAGGATAAGTGGGAGTTGAAAATAATTTGACCGCCGAAACTATACAGCGGGTGAATCTGCTTAAAGTCCCTATAGATATTATCGCGCCGGAGCAGCTTAGCTCTGTTATCTATGATTTTATTTACAGCAAGAAAGAACATAATATAGTTCTTCTGTCACTTTGGGATCTTTTGCGCGCGAGAAGAAACGGCGAATACCGCAGCTATGTTCTAAAAGCGTCTTTAATTGTTCCTGTTTCCAAGAGCCTTGTAAACGGCGTAAAATTTTTAACCGGAAAAAAGATTTACCGTTATATGCCGTTTGATTTTATTATCAACGCTCTTACTGTTTTGGAAAACAGGGAATTTTCCTGTTATATGCTGGGCGGCAAAAGAAAGATACTGAATAAAGCCGAGCAGAATATCAGGCAGACGTTTCCAAAACTGCGCGTAGTGGGACGTTTTCCCGGATATTTTAAAAAACACGAAGAAAGCACAATCATCAAGGCGATTAAAAAATCCTCGCCGTCGCTGCTGCTTGCCGGAAACGGCGTCCGCGGGAAAGAGCGCTGGATCGCCAGAAACAGCCATACGTTAGGTGAAGGACTGCGCCTTTGGTGCAGCGATATTTTTGACGTGTTCGCGGAAAAGAAAAAGCATCCTTCGCGGGCGTCCTTTGACGCCGGGCTTGAGTTTGTGGGCTACTGTTTTCAGAAACCGGTAAAGTTTTTCAGGATATTTCCGTACATCGGTTATAATTTTTTATTATTATTTTACAAACTCTTTGTCAAATAAGGCTGTTCCAAAACTGTTATAAAATTATTTACTGGTACATTATAACGTATGGCCGCGGTGTAAGAGCGTATACTTCGCTTGGCGTCATTAAAGGATTATCAATGCCGGCGCCTGGTATGCCAAAATCGTAAAACAGTTTAAAACCCTTTAATGGTATATTTACAGCCTGCGCGTTAGCGTTATATGAATGGCGTTTCATGTTGGGTATGCCAAAGCCGTCAGCGCAGTGTATCAGTCTTACTCTGTTAAAATTTACGCGCACATCAGTACGGTTGCGGATCATTGTTTGCGCGAATTGATGGACAATCAACATTCGCTCGCCGGGCAGATTATTAGCGATTAGGTATTCTTCCATAACCTGCTGCGCGGCGTTAAGTTCTTCTCCTGTAACATGGCCGATTTCCCTGTTTGGAATCAGCGTCCGCCACTCAGGATCAAGCGCGAGATGCACATTTGGATAACGAAGATACGGCAGCATTACCCTAAGCGAATCAACCGGATCATATTTCCCTATCTGGTGATCAATAATCACTAATATATCGTTTTCAAGTCCGTACTCGATATAGGGCATTAAAAGATTGCTTCTTAAAATGCCGATTTCGCCCTCCGGCCAGACGGTTCCGTAAATTAAATAAAACGCCTTGCGTACTTTTCTGCCGCCGCTTACCGCTTCGTATTCGGCAGCCAGTTCTGTCAGCAGGTAATCAAGTTCTTCGATAGAAAATCTTCCAAGGATACCCATATTTCTGGAAGCAGGATGCCCATAATACGCCAGAATGTCATTATTAAGCAGCATTGAAACCTGATATTCCGCCATTTTATTTTTTAGCTCAATTTCTTCGGCTGTATGCACCCAATATGGGCGCGTGCTTTCTTCTCTTCTCATGCTGTTTATAGCGTCAGTAAAAAACATATGCGGAAATATTGGCGCGTTTTGGTTATGAATTTCGATATCAGGCATAGACAACGCGTGTATGTTAACAGCGGAGATAACTATTATTAATAAAAATAATATTTGTAATTTTTGGTATTTTATCAGCATAATATTTTATTTTCGGTAAGAAACGCTTAATTATTGATTACAGCCACAGGTGTATTTTATGCAGCTTGGTACAAAGCGTCAACATCCCGAATGACAGCATGATTATTCCCAGAATCGCGCCTATCCAATTATCTGTATTCTGGAGAAAATTTCTGCCAATAAGGGCGATCATTATGCCGAAGGCGGCGTGTACATATTCCTTTGAATCTTTATTTTTCGCGGTAATTAAAAAACTGGCGATAATAGTTATAAAAACAACTAACTCAATCATCCTGAACATTGAGTTGTAACCGTTAACAGCGTTAAAACTTGCGTTCCAGTTTAACGCGTCAATCGGGATGCCCATTGTCAGTATCATCGCGGCGATTGTTATTATCAGGATCGCGTTACGCATTCTCTGTATTTCAAATCCTGTTGAACAAATACCGGCGGTAAAAAGCGAGAAAATTCCGAAAAACCTTGCGAACAGCAGTATCCGCATTCCTGTTATAATGTAAATTAACGGGAACTGTATAACCAGCTGCAAAGGAATTATTATTCTGATGACCTCAAATGAACATGATACAACAAAAAACGCGATATAAAGAATTTCGGGAGTGGATGTCCGTTCAAAGTAATAATAGATTAAGATCATTCCTGCCAGCGAAAAAACGGCAAAAAATAATAATGATATATGAACAGCGAAATAATTAAGTCCTGCGATGCTGCTTATTAATGATTTATTGCCGTCTGCAGGAGGCTCTATTAAATTTTCGCTGTATAGAGGCATCGTAAAAAAAGTCGCTGTTATAACTAAAATCGCGCATACCGCGCATGAGACAATCCCCGCTTTAAAAAAATTATTTCTCTCAGAAAGCGTCATAAGCAAGTTTAACCAATAAAAAATTTATTAACAAGATAAATTGAGTTATTCAATAATTGAAATTATCAACAACTCTATTTGATTAAAACTATAGTTTAGTTTTGTTTTTGGAATTCCGATAATCGGAATTAAGGGGAACTCTATGTTATTGAAAAAAAACTTTGTTTTCATAATATTAATTATTTTAACAAGCGTTTCTGTTTTATGGGCAGGAGATACCGCTGTTTTTGTTGATTTGGGGTTTTCTCCGGACGGCGGAATGTACATGTTCGGACAATACGGGGTTATGTCGCCGTCTCTGCGTCCTTGGGCGGATCTTTATATTGTTGATGTTGCCGGTAATGTTTTTGTTCCAAACGGCAGGGTTACGCACACTCAGGAATCGGCAATCAGAGCAGGTCAGGACGGTTCCGGTGTTCTTCATCAGCTGGTATCAAGCAACGCGTCTCTTACCAGCAGGCATAATATAAATTTTCAAAACCAGGGTCTGCCGCTTTATATTTCAAGGGACGCTGTTCCGCCGGTCCGCGGAGAGCAAATTACCTTCCGCGATTTTCTTACAGGGTACAGTTATTCCGCGCAGCTGATACCGGTAATTTCCGGTACGGGGCAGAATACCGCTTCGCGTTTTCATATCGCCCTGACATCAACATCACCTAGCGGCCAGACAAAAAATTATACAGTCGGCGCTCCGAATTTTATCCGCCAGCGGATTACCCAATACAACATTAAAAGGGTGCTTATTGACGGCACCGGCAGCTCCATGATTTTTGTCATTGAAATGAAACGCGTCGCGGCGAACGGGTTTGATATTCGCTATATGGTAGAAGCTGTCAGGCTTTAAATTCTTAATATTTGTTATAAGAAATCCCGCGTCTCCATAATTATTATTTAACCGGCTTAACAGTTTTTCGCGCGGGACGGAAAATTTGCGTGACAAATATGTTGTCTTCATGCAGGAATCGTACATAAAGCAGATCATCAAGTTTATTCCTCTCCCATAAACCGTCTTTATGCAGCTCAATCGCCAAATCCAGCCATTCATCACGCGTTAAAACATTATCTCCTCTATGTTGCGTAAATAAATAATGTCCGGCAGGCAGATAAACCCGCGAAAACTCTGATGTACTGTCTTGAGATTGGTTAATCTTCCCTGTAAATATCAAATTTCCTAAAAATTTCTCCTTGAATGGCTCGATACAGCGGCTTTGAGCCGAATTTATTTCAAAACATAAGATGAATTCTTCGTTTTCCGGCATTATTGGCGGCATTTTATCAATTTTTTCATATATTAAAGGCATTCTAAGATACAAATTCATTTACTCTGTTATCTCCATAATTCATACGCATTATAACTAAAATTAACTTGTCTGTCACTTTTTAAGCAGGCATTTGTCAATTGTCATTGACAGGTTTTAAATTGTCTCATAAAATATAAATATGGCTGATACTGATTTTCTTAATGATGCGAATTTTGATTTGTATCGATCGCTTATCTACTCAGAAAGCGGAATAACATTCACTCCGACCAATCGTTCGATATTGGAGAGCCGGTTAAAGGAACGATTGCGTGAAAAAGGTATCACATCCGTTTCTTCTTAT
>JGI24695J34938_10000408_pt1 | contig 41920 bp, 34 predicted proteins | sample TergutCo191P3_FD_34938 | JGI IMG/M metagenome (IMG submission 34938)
GCATAATCCCTAATGTTCCCCTTCAAATTAGCGTTCTTATCCCGCCACTGCTTCGCAGTCATTCCAAAAAGAGCCACATTCAAAACATCGCCTTCACTGGCGTAAACAATGGAAGTTTGCTGTGGCGTAAGTGTGGCCGGAACAAGGTTGTGTTTAATTGCGGAAGTGTGAATGTGGTAGTTTATTTTTGCGAGCTCACGCTTTGCCGACCAACCTAGCTGTTTTTGCTCTTCTTCTTTGAGGCGCTGGAATTCCCTAACAATATATAATTCAAATTCTATTGAAATCCAACTTGCAAACTTAAAAGCGATGTCTTTATGGGCATAAGTTCCACCATAACGACCTGACTTTGAAATTAAACCGATAGCATTGGTGCTTTCAATCCATTTTTGAGGTGAAAGTGTAAACGAATTTAATCCGGCTTCTTTTCTAAACCCCTCAAATTCGAGGGGGTTAAAATTTGGATTGTATAGGCATTCCCAAATACCTAAATATTCTATCGTATTTCGGTTTCGCATCCAATTGCCAATAATGGCATTAGGTTCAGCCGTTTTGAACTTGGCTATGTCTGTTATGCAAATGTAGTCACTTCCATTTACATTTCGTTGAATGGCAACTTCCGTTCCCTGCACGCTCATCGTTTCCTTTTTGCTCATAAAAACTCCTGTTTTGAAAAATCAGCTACAAATATAACTTCATTTTTCGAAAAAAGAGCAAAAACACATAATTTTGCAAACATTTGTTTACATTTTCTATATTACCCCCATGTTTCGTTTTATTCTTATCGCATTTTTCGTATTATTAGGCTGCAATGCCACAGAATATGAGTCCAAAGTGGTTCTTGGCCATGAGTGGAATGCTACGGCGAAAGTCGTGGCAGATACAACCTCTGCTTTCAAGGCTAACGATATAATTGTTATCCAAATGGATAACGGCAACAAACCTTTTAAGTCCACTGAAATTGAACTCAGAATTTATCAGGGCGAAACAGACCGTATTTTGTTCAAACGTGCCCAACCGGTAAAAAACACAGATGCAAAAGCCGTAATAAAAGGACCGGATAACAAACCGCTGATGGCAAGGGAAATACTGCGAACTTCCACCCCTGGCCTCTACCGTGTAGCATTCGCCGTAGGCGATAGCGTTATAGCAGAGAAAAAAATGGAACTTGTGAAATGAAGCTGTTATTTATATTTGCATTTCTTTTAATTTCCTGCAAAGCAGAAAAAAGCGTAACAATAAACTATGATTTAGATGAGCCTGTAAAAGTTGAGGTTTTTTCTCAGAGCTATTATACTACTATGGAAGGCGACCATGAGCAAGTCGGTACGGTTGCCAGAATGTATTTTACCAATGAATATAGCCAAAAAGGCGATATGTTTTACCTAAATAGAACCTTTGTTGCAGATCGCTCCGAAGGCTATTTGAAAAAATCTTATCCGGGAGAACTCGCTTACCGAACCCCAAAATTAGAGATAATTGCGCAAGGCCAAAAAGTTACGGATATAATAGGTTATGAAGATTTTGATTCCGTTGTGATGGCAAAAGTTACCATACCGGACAGATGGAAAAAACAGATCAGCCAAATGACCAGACAAATAGATTTAGACCGCATAGAAAGAAGACGTTGGGAAATAACCCGATTGCTTTCAGGTGAGGTACCTTTGAACAGAAATGTAACGGATATGCTTAAATTGCCGATAATTCCAAATGCGCAAATAGACTCTGTATTGACAAAGGGCATTCGCGGAATAGACGGAAAAAAATGCTTGGAATACATAGTTTATTTACAGGAAAAAGAACCTTTTCCGTATTTTATATGGGAACAGCACGTAAGCACGGTTAATAGTGGCAAACCATTCAAGAGCTATCATCCCAAGGAAGCCGTATATGAAAACCGCTACGAAGTGGCATTAAACTTGGCAAACGGCATTCCATGCCGTGAATACGAATACAAATACGGAACGCACGGCATGCAAAATCCGGAAACCGGCGATTCGGTAACTTTCAAAAGTCAAATTTCCCACGAACGATTTTATAAGCTAATTGAGCCCTGAATGCATTGATCCTGTCTGCGTTTGGCTTTCTGTGCGGATAGGTGTAGTTGCTCAGAATCACAAAGCATAATTTATCTTTTGGTTTGCAAATAAAACTCGTTCCGGTGAAACCCGTTTTGCCAAAAATCGCATCGCCTTTTTCTATTTCGCCCATAAACTTAGGATTGTTCAATTCAAAGCCCAGCGCAGTGCATTCTCCCGGCAAATAACTCAGAGCGTTTGTAGTTAATTTTTCCAGTAAAAAATCAGATTCCAAAATATGCTCCAGAAAATTCAAAATATCAGGAACCGTGCTGAACACGCCCGCAGAACCGACAACTCCAAGCTTCCATGCACTTTCATCGTGCGTTTCTCCTCGCAGCTCACGGCCTCGCCAAGGGCAAATCTCCGTGGGAATTATGCGACCCGCTGGGGCCCATTCAAGGGGATTCCAGCCTGTGCTGTGCATTTTAAGCGGTTCAAATACTTTTTCCTTAGCCAGTTTGTCTAAAGGTTTTTTGCAAATTGCCTCCAATACTTTGCCAAGCAAAATGCTGTTCGCATTTCCGTAGCAAAATAATTGTCCAGGAGGAATTTCAAATTTATGCGTGTATATGCGTTGCAGAATTTCGTTTGGTGGCAAATCTTTTAAACTGCTCATAGGGAAACGGTAGTCCAAAGAGTGCGTTAAAAGGTGAAAAATTTTTCCTTCGTTTTTGAAGTCGGGGAGTATGTCTGCGATTGGCGTGTTAATATCCAGATTTTCGGTTAATGCAAGATAACCTGTGGGCATGGATTTTGTTATGGATGCACAGTCAAATATGCTGTCTTCTTCGCAGTTGTAGGTAAAGAATTTTCGTTTGCCGTTTTTTGATATGCCTATGCAGCAGGCGGTGAAAAGATCGCCGACGTCATCGCAAATTTGCCCAAAGTCGTTTCGCATTCTGCCCTCACGTAAAGGCTATTGTTTAAGGAAATTTCAAAATCAAAAGATAAAGAATCGTCTATTTTCATTTTTTCAATTTTTTCAGAACCGTTTTCGCCTCTGAAAATTTTTATGCTCAAAAATTTGCCGTAATCTTCTGTGCTTTTTGCATGCAGAGTTAAATTTTCAAACCATAAAGCCGGGCCATCTGTTATGTAAAGATTTGTTGGCAGCTCGGTAAAAGGTTTTGGAGTCACAGTTCTAACTTGCCCGAACACGTGCTCCTGATTGCATTTTAAACTCCAGAGCGGTTGCTTAACGGCCGTGTAACTGTTCAAATCTCCGTGCGCATCGTTGCCGCCGAGAGGCAAAAACTTGTGGCCTGCGAGCAAGCATTTAATCCAAAGTTCACGCCCTTCGTAAAAATCTTTCCCTCTATAACCATTCCAAAATTCAATGCCGCTGATTTTATTCTCGGTTAAATCCTTGAAATTCCAATGCCCTCTTTTTAATATGAATTTCTCAGCAGAAAGCATTTGCAACTTTGGATGTGCGGCAAAACAAAAAACTTTGGATTTATCTATAGCTTCTTTAATTGTCAAATCCGGGTTTGTATTCCACCATCTGCGGCCACCGTCTCCGTGTCCTTCCACATAATTTTCGTTGCCAAATGCCAATAAATGCACATTTTTATTTTTTGAATTTCCGCATGAAATTTCTTCACCGGCAATCAATCCGTTCAAATCTGCAATTTCATTTCGCATTTTTTGGAATTTCTTTTCGCCGATTAAATCATAGGAATGGTCTGTTATGCACACGAAATCCAATCCTATGGACTTTGCTGCCTTTTGCAGAACAGCGGGGGAGGCTCCGAATTCTACGGAATCCAGCGTGTAGCTTGAATGGCAGTGCGTGTCTCCGGCTAGCCAGCCTGTTGGTTTTGGGGGGTGTTCTTTTAGGAAATTTATGATTAAGGGTTTTGGCGGCAAATGTGGGTAGTTCCATCTATGGCATATTTTTTTGTCATATTTTACAAAGATTTTCAGCATCCATAAGCCTGTGCTTTGCGGTTTTTCAAAGTCCAGTTCTTCAAAGTGAAATGGTTTGTCGAATTGTTTTTGAATGGGCAATTTAAAAGGAATGGTTTGCTCATGCGTATTTTGCCATTCGCCGTAAACTTCTTCTATGTAAACCGGAAATTTGCTCGCTTTTCTTATTATCAGCCAAACAGGGCAGGGCAATCCGGGGCAAATTTGAAATGGCGCATCTATTAAAATAACAGGCTCTTTGCGATAAAGCCTTGAAACAGGAAGTCTGAAATGAGTTTCAGCGTAGTGAAGCATTATACAACCCCATCTGTTTTTCAATAATTGCATCCCAAGAAAAATATCGTTTTACATGCTCTTTTGCGCCTTCCATAAGTTCTTTTCGCAAAGCTTCATTTTCGGCTAATTCTTTTATCGTAGCAGCAAGGGCCTCAGGATTTTTTTCCGGTACCAGCAAGCCTGTTTTTCTGTCTATGATAATATCCGGGATTCCCCCCACATTGCTTGCTATAATAGGGCAACCGTATTCCACAGCTTCTATCAAAACTACTCCCAAGCCCTCAGTGTCGCCTTTGGAGTCCACAATGGCCGGTAAAACAAAACAACTTGCGGATAGATATTCCTTTTCAAGATCCTCGTTGGATAATTTGCCGAGAAATAAAATTTGTTCGGAAGATTGTTGCTTTAATTTTTCAGTTAAATCTCCAACACCGGCTATGCGAATCTGAAATTTTTCTTTGTCCAGAAAATTCGCAGCCTTAATTAAATATTCAATTCCTTTGCGTTCAATGTGCCTGCCTACGAATAAAATTTTGAATGTAGATGATGCTATGGGATTGCCAGTGCAATTATTAAATGTTGAGCCATAAGGTAAAATTTCAATTTTGCGTGGATAAATGCTTTCTACGGTTTTCGCTGCGAAACCGCTGATTGCAATAACGGAGTCCGCCCGCTTTATAAAGAATTTCAGGAAGGGCTTTATCCATTTTTTTTTGCGCATTAACAGGAGTTCGGCACTGTAAAAGGTTAAAACTATAGGGGCTTTGTAAAATATTTTTGCAAAGAATGCCATAAAACCATGCGGGAATGGCCAGTGAACGTGAATTATTTGCGGCTTGAATTTTCTGCAGATTCTAAGTGTGCAAAGTGAGCCTGAAATTATATAGGGAATTGCCAAAAGTTGGAGCAGGGGATTCCTTGCCATTTTAGATGGCGCACCTTCGTCGTGGGTTAAGAATTCCAAACTCTTTGGCGCATACCTGAATCTGTGTACTTTAACTCCGTCTATCTCATGGCATTTAAGTTTTTTGTAAGAAGGAGCAACAACGGTAATATCGCAACCTGCGTTTTTTAAAAGAGAAACGGAGGTACGCAGCCAGGGAACCTCCAAATCAGTTTCAAAGCGTGGATAAACGGAAGTGATAAACAGTACCTTCAAGTTTTAAAAAACTCCTTTGGCGGATAGGTTTCATATATTATTCCCTCCCATTTTCGCATATCAATGGAGGTTTTAGCTTCTATTTCTGTGCAAAATCTGTCCCAGACAGGATTGTTCTCTATTGAATCTACGAATAGAAGAGCTATTCCTTCGTTGTTTCTTAAAAAACCGCATAAATCGCAGAGACGTTTTTGCATTGGGAGTACATCAAAAAATGCTTCCCAAAATTTTAAACGATCACTGCTCTCAGGCAATCTTTGCTTAACAATGTTAAAATTTATTTCCACATAAAAAAACGGAGATACTTCAACTGCGGCTCTAACCAATTCGTCATGTATGCGCTTTGTGAAATATTCCCAAGCATATACAAAAACCTTATCTTTGCTTTTTCGTAAAAACAAATTTAATTCTTCTGGCAACATTATATAAATATAATTAAATTTTTCCGGTTTTGATTGATTAAAAAATCTTTTTTTTCACTTTTCCGCAATTTCTCAGGACGAGGCAATAATCCGAAGTTGAAATTCACTGGCTGAAAGTCATTCTTAGGGGTTATCATAGCCTCAATTAAAGCTCTTATGCAAGACCCTTGAGGTAGAGGCTCAAGCTCTTTGTCTTTTAGATAATCAGCCATGTTCCAAGCCGCATACCAGCCCGTAGCTATGGCTTCCGTATAGCCTTCTGCTCCTGTAATTTGCCCTGCAAACCAAATATCGGCAGAATTCAATTTCAGCGAATTATCCAGCAATTTAGGGCTCTCTATAAAGGTGTTGCGATGCATGGAACCTAAGCGTGTGAATTCGGCGTTCCTTAGTGCAGGTACAAGCCTGAATATTTCTTTTTGAGTGTTGAATTTAAGCCTTGTTTGGAAACCTACCATGTTGTAAAGAGTTTTTTGCGCATTTTCTGCGCGTAGCTGAATAACAGCGTAATGCTTGCCAAGCCCAACCGGGCGCATGGGGCCAAAGCGAAGCGTGTCTATTCCTCGGCGAGCCATTTCTTCAATTGGTAAACAGCCTTCGAACAGTTCTCTTTTCTCAAAAGGTTTTTCCTCTACAGAGTCCGCTTCCTGCAATCTTTTCACAAATTCCACATAAGTTTCTTTATCCAAAGGGCAGTTTATAAAATCTGCGGTTTCTCCTTTCTCATGGCGGTTCATTGCAAACGCTTGGCTGTAATCTATGGAGTCGCTGTCTATAACCGGAGCTATGGCATCAAAAAATCGCAGAAATTCACCACCTGTCAGTTTCTTTATTTGCACAGCCAAGGCATCGCTGCAAAGCGGACCTGCAGCTACTAGCGTGGGAGCCTCGGGTGCAAGCTCGGTACACTCTTCGGAATGCAAGGTTATTTTCTTGCTCTCTGCTATCAGTTTCTCCACCTCTTTGCTGAATATCTCTCTATCCACGGTAAGCGATTCGCCGGCGGGAACTCTCGCTTTTTCCGCAGCCTGCAAAAGAAAACTACCGAGCGTTCTGAGCTCGTTTTTCAACAGCCCATGCGCACTTGTGAGCTGCATTCCCTTAAAACTGTTGCTGCAAACAAGTTCCGCCAAATTGCTCGTTTTATGCGCCGGAGTTTGCCCACCCCCTTTGCGCATTTCGTATAAATCAACCTCAAAGCCTCTGCATGCGAGTTGCAAAGCAGCTTCACAGCCGGCCAGTCCGCCACCGATTACTCTTATTCTCAACTTTATTGTATGGAAGGTTGTGAAATTTCCTGCATGGAATCTTCCCAGAACTTGGCTAGGCAACTGTGCAGAAATTCTTTTGAAAAATGCAAGCCATCGTTATCTGCGCCGCGAACTATTATGTCTTCTATAAAACGCTCGGAGACCATTCCGGTTCTGTAGGAACGCAATAAAAGCCTGTAAGCCTCGGAATCAAAGGAATTTCTTTCGCTTTCATCCAAATAAGGCATTGTGTAGCTTGCTCGTGGAGGCCAGTTTTCTATTAGCCAATTCAAAACTCTGTCTGATTTTTTCTTGTCCAAAAAATTGAGTTCATTTTTTAGATGTTTCCAAGGAACCGAGCCTATAGGGCTGGGTTTCTTTTTCATAGATTCGCTCTCTAAAAAATTCATTGCCACATTGTAAGCGTTCTTCAGAGGCAGAAGAGCTTTGCTGTCCATACGGAAAATATAGAAAAAACATCAGAAATGAAGATTCACTCCAAAAATATGGTTTGCGCCCAGAATATCTTTGTTTTGGTAGGCATATTCAATAGCTATTGAGCTGAATTTCAGTGCAAAACCGGCACTTAGGGCTTCATAATAGCCAAGGCGAAGGGCGAGCAATTTATGGTATATTATTTCAAGACCTGTACGCAGTTCTTGTTCCGAGTCGTTTCGCCTGTATAAATCTGCGGAAAGAGCACCGGTAAAACCCAGCGGAAGAGTATAGCTTGCTGTGATGCCCGCTTGCACGGAAATAGGCGCAATTTCTTTTACATCAGAGAAAATCCAGCCTAAATTGCTAAAAATAGCTCCGAATTCAATATGCTTCAGCAAATTATACTTAACTCCGCCGTCAAATAAAAATCCTCGCAAATGATAATCATCTATGTTTTGATTTGCAAAGCGAGCGGTTAATCCTGCGCTCATGGAGTTGAAATTCCTCGCTACTCCCAGTTGTGCCGCCATGGTTCCCGCAGTGAAGAACTGCCCGTCGGATGTTAGGCCATCGTCGGTATAACCCTGAATTCTATCGTAGTTCAGAGATTCCATGCCTGCGGTTAAATGCCAGCTTCCAAAGGCACTGCCGGCCAACATGGATATTCTGCTCGCTCCGGTTAATGTGGAAAATTCAGTACGCGAAAAACTTAAAACAGGGGAGTTTGCAGTTGCTCCTGCAATCGGGTTCCTCATAGCTTCGCCGATATTTCTCGGGCTTGCTATGCCGGCTCCTGCGAGTGCGGCTTGTCTGGGCTCGGTTGGCATGGAGAGCATTTTCATAGTGCTCGCTCCTTTTTCTACGTGCCAATACTCGCCTGAATGCACAAGACTTATCATGAACAAAATTATGAATAATAAGCGAATCACAGATTTAATGTAGAAATCATTTTTCTATATTTCCAGGAATAATGGAGTTTATAGTATGAGAATTTTTTTTCGTGTTGGAACAGTAGTTCTATTTTCGGCTTTCTTCTTCGCATGTCTTGAAGAAGATGCTATGCCTGTTCCATTTCCTCTCCCCCCTCCCTCTGCGCAGCAAACTACAGAGAGCGCTTTGCCGCCGCCCAGCACAGAGCCGGCTCCGGTTGACGAGGTTCCTAAAGCTCCCAAAGTTACCACTCCGGCACCTGCCGCAGAACCGAAATCAGTTTCTCCCTCTGTACCTACCTTTATTAGCACTTCTTCAGATGCCGAGCAATTGAAATCCGGCAGATATACTATTCAGATAGCCGTTTTCCCAAACGAAGCTTCTGCAAGAAAATTGGTAAAAAAAATGTCCGATAATGGAATTAAATCATATTACGTAAAAGTGAATAATCCGGCTCAATTGTTGGGTACTTATTACAGAGTTAGGGTTGGTTATTTCAGTGGAAAATCCTCTGCCGAAAACTTTGCCAGAGCTAAGTTGGAACCGCTAGGATACGCATGGTATGTAGATGGTAGCAGAAATGATACGATAGGCAATCCTGCCGCTGCATCGGTTGCTCCTGTAGCTCCGAAAACTTCTCCGGCACCTGTAACTTCGTCAACTCCCGCAGCATCTTCGGCTCCGGCACCTTCCGCTGCCAACGCCGAATTGGAAAAGGCAAAGCAGGAATATAAAGAAATCGCAAAACAAGCTCAAGCAGCTAAGCAAGCCACGCCGCCGGCTCCGCCACCACCACCAAAAGCACCACCTCCACCCCCTCCGCCACCCCCGCCAAAGGCAGTGCCGAAAGTGGATCCTCCGCCTAATTGGTAAATTTTTCCAGCAATTTAGGATTTTGATTTCTACACAAGCCTTCCAGATCATTGAATCTAAGAGGGCTGTCAAAAATGTATTCTCTTAAATGATGAGTTGCCATTCGTCTTTCATATCTGAAAGGCTGGTTGTACCATACGGTGCGCATATCGGCATTTGATATGTATTGTAAGCTTAAATTCGCTTTATAAACCCAAAAGGTATCGACTTCCATAGTGCGAGACCATTGTATGTAAAGAGAATCTCTGTTAGTCTCTCCATAACGAATGCCGGCTTTGTAGAAGCCCGGTACCAGTGGGTCTTGAGCAAAAGCAGTTCCACATAAGAATAGAAATGTGAAAAATATTTTATTCATCGCTTGTTTCATCTCCGGTTTGAAATACTTCAATATCTTTTTTATGCTCACGAATTTTCTTTTCAATTTCTTTGGAAACATCCGCATTGTCTTTTAAATATTGAAGAGCATTGGGGCGCCCTTGCCCTATTCTCTCGCCATTGTAAGAGAACCAAGATCCGCTTTTCTGTATTAATTCCAAATCAACTGCCAAATCCAGTACGGAGGCTTCTTTTGAAATTCCCTGCCCATAGAGAATATCGAATTCGCACTGGGTAAACGGCGGCGCAACCTTGTTTTTCACAACCTTAACTCTTGTGCGATTGCCAATGGAATTTTCGCCTTCTTTTATGGTATTTACACGGCGAATATCCAGACGTTGCGTTGCGTAAAATTTCAGTGCATTGCCGCCCGTGGTAGTTTCGGGATTGCCGAACATTACGCCTATTTTCATGCGGAGTTGATTGATGAAGATCAAAGCGGTATTGGATTTGTTGAGCAAGCCGGTTAATTTGCGCAGAGCTTGGCTCATGAGCCTGGCCTGCAAGCCCATGTGGCTATCGCCCATTTCGCCATTGATTTCAGCTTGAGGTACAAGGGCTGCTACGGAATCTACCACCACAAGGTCTATGGCTCCGGAGCGAACAAGAGTTTCGCATATATCAAGGGCTTGTTCGCCGGTATCGGGTTGTGATACCAGCAAACTGTCTATATCAACTCCGAGCTTGCGGGCGTAGCTCGCATCAAAGGCGTGCTCGGCATCTATAAATGCGGCAACTCCACCGGCTTTTTGCGCTTCTGCAATGCAGTGCAGAGTGAGCGTTGTTTTTCCGGAAGATTCCGGCCCGTAAATTTCAATTATTCGACCTCTGGGAATTCCGCCGACTCCAAGAGCGATATCCAATTGAATACAACCGGTTGATATAACCGGTATTTCCATGGCTATCTGGTTACCCAAAGTCATAATTGAACCTTTTCCGTGGTTCTTTTCTATTTGCGCGACTGCGGCTTCCACCGCTTTTGCTTTTTCCGGAGAAAGCGTGCTCTTGCTTTCTTTATTTGCTGCTTTTTTAGACATAATGCCTTCCTTTTTGGTTTTTGTTATCCTAAATATAGTAAATAAATACTGAACAAATGAGCAGTAGTTTCATTTTGCCAACATTTGTTGACGGATTTCATAATTTACCTCGTTTGTGGTGGGTGTTGCATAAGAATATTTGTACCTCTTGTTATTACGCCTTCGTGCCATAGGAGCCAGGATTTTCTGTGCAGGCCGCCTGCGTAGCCTCCCAGTTTGCCGTTTGCTGTTATTATTCTGTGGCAAGGTATTAAAATAGGGATGGTATTTTGCCCGCAAATAGTTGCGCATGTTCTAACCGCTTTTGGCCTGCTGGCCAGTATGGCAAGTTCCGAATAACTTATGCCAACAATGGGGTAGGTGTTTGGCAAAGAATAAATCACTCCCCAAACTTTCTTTTGAAAAGCCGTGCCTTCCAGGTCTAAAGGTATTTTTGAACGAAGTTGATTAAATGCCCCCCATTGCTTGGCAAAATAGCTGTTGAGCGCAGAAACGCAGAGGGCCACGCAATTCCTGGCATTATCGTTTTCACTCTGAGATGTTTCCTGCGCGCTCTGTTCAAGGAACTTTATTGCACGTAAGCCTCTTTCGGAAGCTTCTATGCGCAACACTCCTATTGGAGAGATATAATCCAAAATAACCTCTTAACCGACTGCGTCGCCCAAGCTGAACATAGGCATGTACATGGCAATAAGTATAAATCCAATAAATCCACCAAGGAACACTATTATTAACGGCTCTATCATGGAAGTTAAAGTATCGACGGCCGCATCTACTTCTTCATCGTAAAAATCTGCTACCTTAATAAGCATGTTACCCAAACCACCGGTTCTTTCGCCTACGGCCGTCATTTGAATTACCATAGGAGGAAATATTTTCGTTTCGATCATCGGGTCTGCTATGGGTTTACCGCCTGTTATGGAGCGCTGAATATATAATATGGATTGTTCAACTTTTGTGTTACCGGCTGTTTTTGCAGTCACGGTTAAAGCATCGGTGATCGCAACGCCTGCATTTAAAAGCGTGCCGAGCGTACGTGCAAAACGGGCGATGGTGGATTTTGTCAGCAGATCGCCGAACATAGGAGATCTCAGCATGAAACCATCAAAAATCAACCGGAATTTCGGTACTTTCAGCAAATAATTGACAACAACTATAAATGCTATAAACGCAGTGAACAAGATTAAAAAATAATCTCTTAGGGTATCTGACAAGCCCATAACAACTTTTGTTGGCCATGGCAGCTCAAGACCGGCGTCACCGAATATACCCGTGAATTGCGGAATAACAAAAGTCAGCATTATTATCACAACTATAATGGCAACAATAGCTACCATAGCAGGGTAGGTCATGGCCTTTTTAACTTTTCTTTTAAGTCTTTCGTTAGCTTCCAGATAATCTGCAAGCCTCATCAAAATTCCATCGAGAATACCGCCCGCTTCGCCGGCTGCTACCATGTGAACATAGAGCCTGTCAAATACCTTAGGGTGCAAAGCTAGTGCATCTGCAAGCGATGAACCGCCGTTAATGGATTGCGTAACTTTGTGTATAACGCCCTTTAAAGTGGGATTTTGGGCCTGCTCTTCCAAAATGGAAAGCGATTGGATTATCGGTAAACCCGCATTGCTCATGGCGGAGAATTGTCTTGTGAATCTTGCAATTTCCTTTGCGCTTATTCCAGTACCTACTGAAGGCAATTTTATTTCAGTAGGTTTCTTTTTTAAACTTTGAATGGTTAAATGCCTGCGAATCAGCATGCCGCGCGCATCTTCAATATCTTTTGCTTCCAACTGGCCGTCAAAGCTTTGGCCGGTGGCAGAAACAGCTTTATATCGATAAACAGGCATTTAGCTTGGTCTCCCTGGCGCTCTTAATTCTTTCTCTAGCAATAATTTTTCCAGATTCTCCGGGCTTGATGATCTTCCTAAAGCTACAAGCCGGTCTATCTGCCTGGCTATAACCAAATCCGCAAGCTTCATATTCATGGTATTCATTCCCTGCTTCTGTCCGATTTCTATCATGGATTCTATTTGATGGACTTTGTCATCTCGTATAAGCGCTCTTATGCCCGGATTAACATTCATCACTTCGTAAGCCATAACACGTCCGCCGCCGAGCTTGGGGATGAGAGTTTGGCAAATAACGCCTTGAAGCACGAATGAGAGCTGAGTTCTGATGGTTTGCTGTTCGCCTTTCGGAAATGCGTCTATTATACGGTTTATGGTTTGAACCGTTGAGTTTGTGTGCAGGGTTGCAAACGCCAAATGACCGGTTTCCGAGATTGTGAGGGCAGCACGCATGGTTTCGGTATCACGCATTTCACCTATGAGCACAACATCTGGATCTTGGCGAAGCGCCATCTTAAGTGCCTGAGAGAAGCTAGCGGTATCATTGCCTACTTCACGCTGGTTTATCATGCAGCCTTGGTGGGTATGCAAGAATTCAATTGGGTCTTCAATTGTTATAATGTGTTCTTTTCGTTCTTTGTTTACTTTGTCTATCATTGCGGCCAGTGTTGTTGATTTGCCGCTACCTGTGGCTCCCGTTACAAGCACCAGTCCTGATGGGCGTTTTGTGAAATCTGCCATAACCTTTGGCAGCCCGAGTTCTTCAAATGTTCTGATGCGAATGGGAATTATACGTAGCGCAAGGCCCACACAGCCTCTTTGCAGGTAAGCATTGGCACGGAATCTTGCGAGATTGGCTATACCGAATGAGAAGTCACATTCCTTGTTCTGTTCAAAAGATTTGCGTTGCATCTCGTTCATAAGGCTATAGGCTACACGCATTGTCTCTTTGGGGCTTAATTTTTCTTCTCCGAGTGGTTGCAATTTTCCATGCAAGCGAACCAGAGGCGGCACTCCTACCGTGAAGTGCAAATCCGAGCAGTCCATTTTAACCATTTGGGAGAGCAAGTCTTGAACATCATATTGCTTTGCAGGTGCGGGTTGAGCCGCCGGTGCAGCACCGGGTGCAGGAACAGGAGTTTGAACGGTATCAGCCATGTGGGTTAATATAGAAAACACTCCGACATGCGGTTCTCAAGTTTCTTAGCACCCTGCGAATAGATGAAAATCCTGCTTTCTTCTATGTCGTGGAAACGTGTTAAAGTGTAGCGTATGCGCAACGCACGTTGCCAAGCGGTTTCGTGAGTTACCACATCGGAAATCATCTTTTCCGAATAGCCAACGCAGTGAAGCTGCAGCTTGGGCTTTGCCTTGAGAGTATCGGCTATTTGCGAAATCTGGAGTATATGAAGCGAATCGCTTGGGCTTGTGCGTGTTTCGGGATAATAGAACACAAAATTCGGTTCTCTATTCAGGAGGAATGAGGGCAGTGCGGAAGTGTCGGCTTGCACAAATTCATGTATAATAGGTTCAGGCGGTAGCACCGGTTGTGGCGGTGGCAATGGTTCGGTTAGAGACGGATAATTATCTGCCTTTGTCTGTTCCACCACTTGCGGTTCCGGTTCTGCGCGTTTTGTCATAAACGAGATTTTAACAACAGCACCAACGCTCCAAGGTTGCCAGGATTTCCAGGTATCATTTGCTTTCAAAGATACGCCTTCATCGGTTTCCACCCTTTGAATTGCCGGTTGCAAGGCTTTGTCAAAACCTTTGTTAAATGAATAGTCCACAAATGCTCCGGCCTGTATGGTAAATTCATCGTTTATTCTGAATTTCACTCCGCCTTCCAATGCGAGCATGGTCATAACTTTTGAAGTTTTCTTTGTTTTGGATGAGCCGTCTTTCTGCACGCCAAAACCTTGAAATTCCGGTTCGGTCAATATTAAATTGTATTGCGGATAGTAACCCTCTGTTTTAAGGCCGGAGTAGCTTATATCGGTACCAACGCTTGAAACCGTTCCGATTTTTATTCCTGCGGCGGTATAATAGAAATCATCGCTGTATTTCATCATAAGAGGAACTTGCAAAAGTTTTCCATGCAGTTCTTCTTTGTATCTGTCTATTGAGTATCTGAACGTAAACTGGTCTTCATAAGGAGAGTCAACCGCCGGATGTTCACCGCTTTGCGCATTGCTTTTTGTGCTCCAACGCATGGAATATTCAATGCCTGCGGAAAAGCCGAAATTGCCGAAAGGATAAATTGTAATCGCAACACCGGGAAAACTGTTATATGAAAGTTCAGAAGCTCCAAAACCGTAATGCACATCAAACTCATAGACCGGTTGAGCAAAAAGCAGGGTTGGCAAGAGGAAAAATGCGTATGTTATTTTATTCATTTTCCCCTACGATATAAATTCCCGCCGGAGTGTTTTTGATTGGCCTGCCTTTTATATTGTAAACTTTTGAGCCGGTTTTTGCGGTTTTTCCGTTGATGCCGAGTACTTGTTTTTGGTAGTCGGAGCGGGTTAATCCAAGCTTTGTTTCGCTTTTGGAGTTGCCTTCACATGTTGAAATTCTCATGCCGTTTGTTGTGTGCATAATGACTTTATAAATATCGTTTGGATTCAAAGTATCTTTGCTGCTTGGGCCTGCGGAATAGAATTGCATTTCTCCGATTGTATTTCCGTTTTTGAACCACTGGAAATCTTTGAATTCATAGCCACCGTTTGTCAAAGGGTTGTTATTTATAAACAGCACATTATTCCATTTTTGCATTGTTAGATTTTCAAATGGTATTGGAATTTCAATTATAATTGTATCCTGTTCGCTGTAAATTCCATCGCTTGATCGCAAGGTGTAAATTACGGTGTCTTGCCCGAGTTTATCGAATGTGCGTGGAATTATATAATGATAAAAGCCGTTTTCATCGATGGAGTTAGGCGGGTTTGTGCTGTTTCCCATGGTTAAAAATATATCTTCTTCAATAATTGTTATGTGAATATTGGCGTTTTTTAAATTGCAGGCATTTGCTGCAAAATAATTCAATTGGTTATTGCTGAGGGTAGGTTCAGGGTCAAAATTTTCTCCAATAGTTATGTTATGCGCAACGGTTGTGGCATTGCCTCTTTCTACGAAGAATTCTGCGGAGTCTGCAGCTCCAGTGTAGTTATCGGTTTCGTTGAACCATGCCTTGACTATCCATTCTCCTACCCGTCTGGGCAAGGTTGTAGAATATTCGTTTGAGCCTATTCGTCTGTATTCCCAATATACGAGGTTGGCTGCAACAAAGGAATTTTTTTCCAGAATGCTTGGGCTTATTGGGTTTGAGAGTTCATAGCTTTCGGGGGCTTGTATTACCAGATATCCGGTAGCTTTCGTTATGTTTGCGGTTGTGGTAATAGTAGTAGGCCATGATTGCGTGTCATAGTTTGGGAGGTTCCATGTGATATTTGCTGTTACTGTTTTTGCCTGTCCGGCATTTGCATCGTCAAAATTTGGGGATGTTATTGAGTAGTTGCTTGGGGAAATTTGGTCATCTCCCAGAAGTTGTACGTCTAAGGAGATATCTGTTATTTGCGCTGTTGTTGTGGCATCATAGGCTTTGTCGGTTACTGTTGCGGAAACATTGGGTGTGGGTATAGTGGCTTTGTCTATGTCAAGAGTGCCGAGTGTGATGGTTGCAGCTTTGTAGTTGCCGCTTTCGCCAAACGAAGCTTGCACGGTGTAGCTGCCTGCGTTTTTGGGCGGGGTGCTTATTCCGTTGTATAATATGGTTGGAGCTTCAAGGCCGCATGCGCTGGAGGCTGGGTTTAGGCTGGGTTGTGTTATGGGCTGCTCATAACCGCTGTATGTTGTTGTGGAGGGTATTGTGTAATCTAAATCATCGGTTGTTGGGATCATTTTATCTGCCCATTTTGCGTAGAAGGTTTTGTCACCTAAGTTAGTCGCATTAGGAATAAAGCTACTGATAGGGAAGCCTGTGAAACTTGCATTGTCAAACCAGCCGTCAAATCCTATGCAGTTTTTTGTTGCCGGAAGTAGCGTTACTGTACCGCTCTTTATATTGTAACCATTTGGCGAAGATGGATCTATTGTTCCACCATTAGCGTTATAAGTTATGGTATAAGGTATAAGGCTCCAATCAGCTATAAAATCGTAATCCATGTCGATGGGAAAAGAAGAATTCCATGAGTCGATAGTGTATCCCGGTGTAGGTGGCGGTGTAAGTGTTGTTGTGCCATAAGGAACATCGTCATCTGCGCGAATAGTCGCACCATCAAGTATCCAACGTATGGTAAACTTTTTTATTTCCCATCGGGCGTAAAGCGTTGTATTGCTATTGATCGTATAAGGTGTCGTTGCTGTGTATTTTGTTCCGCCGGTGGTGTCGGCAGTTGTAAACCATCCGACAAAGTCGTAATCAGTTAACTCGGATAAGGTTTCTAAAAATCCTATTGCGGCATCGTATGTTACTGTTTTTGAGGTAGGGTTTGGAGTTGGGCATATTGGGTCAACTGATGTGCTTGGGCAGTTAGCATTAAAGGTTACAGTGTGGGTGCTTGGATTCCATTTAGCGTAAAAAGTTTTATCTCCAGTATCACCAGATGTAATTTGAAGTATAGGAGAATCCAAGAAGTCTGGATCTTCATGCCATCCCCCAAATGTATATCCGGTTCTTGACATTTCAGATGCAATTGGCAGTGTTATAGTTGGGCTTTGGTAGGTGTAAGTCCCGTTTGTAGCTCCTTCTCCTCCGTTTTGCTCGTATGTAATTGTGTATTCTTTTATTTCCCATTTGGCGTAAAAATCTTTATCTCCTGTGCTACCGAGCGGAATTGAAGTTACAGCAGTTCCTGAGAAAGCAGAATTTGTGTACCATCCCAAAAATGTGTACTCGCTTTTTGTAGGAGTGTGCAGTGTTATAGGCGTGTTTTCAACGGTGTATGTTCCGCTTGTTGTGCCATCGCCACCGTTTGGCTCATAAGTTATGTTATATGTGATAGCGTTCCATTTAGCGTAAAAAGTTTTATCTCCAGTATCACCAGATGTAATTTGAAGTATAGGAGAACCCGAGAAGCCTGAATTTTCATACCATCCCCCAAATGTATATCCGTTTTTTTGCATTGCAGGATCAGTAGGGAGTGTTATAGTTGGGCTTTCAATTGTATATGTTCCGTTTGTAGCTCCTTCTCCTCCGTTTTGCTCGTATGTTATAGTATAAGGCTCAGGATTCCATTTAGCGTAAAAGGTTTTATCTCCTGTAGTACCAACTGTGATTGTAGTTACTGCGGTTCCAGATAAATTTAAATTATCATACCATCCCCCAAAAGTATATCCATTTCTTGACATTTCAGAAGCAATTGGCAAAATTATAGGAGTGTCACCTATGGTGTATGTTCCGTCTGTAGCTCCTGTTCCTCCGTTTTGCACATAAGTTATGTTATAGGTGTCAGCTCCCCATTTAGCATAAAAAGTTTTATCTCCGTAGCTCCCGTTTGTAATTTCAAGTATAGTAGAACCCAAGAAGCTAGGATTATCGTACCAACCATCAAATAGATACCCAGCTTTTGACATTGCAGAAGCAATTGGCAGTGTTATAGTTGAACTTTCAATTGTATATGTTCCGTTTGTAGCTCCTTCTCCTTCATTTTGCTCGTATGTGATAGTATAAGTTATAGGATTCCATTTAGCGTAAAAAGTTTTGTTGCTGTTGCTGCCGGTTGGAATTGTAGCTACAGGTCCTGTTGTTAGTGTAGCATCAGTGTACCATCCTGCAAATTCATATCCGTTTTTTTGCATTGTAGGTGCAGTTGGCAAGGTTACAGGTAGAGTTGTTACATTGTATTTTGTTCCTGTTGGAGCACCCGTTCCTCCGTTTTCCACGTATGTAATTGTGTATTCTATTATCGTCCATTTAGCGTAAAAAGTTGTGTCTCCTGTGTTGCCGGGCGAAATTGTAGTTACAGCAGTTCCAGAAAATGTATCATCAGTGTACCAGCCTCCGAATGTATATTCGTCTTTTGTAGGAGTTGGCAAAGTTACAGCGGTTTCTATGGTGTATGTTCCACTTTCAGGGCCGGAACCGCCATCAAGAATATATGTTATGTCATATTCAATTGCGTCCCATTTAGCTGGAATTGCAACAGGAGCCTTAATTTCAGTGTCAAAATCAAAATCCCAGCCATTGAAGTCGTATCCTGTTTTTGTTGGGCTAACGCCGGGTTCGGTTGCTTTATCGCCATCAAGTACGGTTTGTTCTAAAGGAATCGGCAAGCCACCGTTTGTAGTAAAGGTTACAGCATGTGAAGGTCTTACATTAATCGTTAAATTCAAAGTCCTTGTTGCTCCATCACTTTTTCTGGTTATTACAATGTTCCAAGTATAATTGCTGGCGGGATTTTCCAAAATTATAGGTGTATATTCAGCGGTTCCATTAAGACAAGCAGTTGGCGCAACTGTCAACGCCCAGCACCATTCTTCGTTATCAACAAGGTCTGGCCCCACAGAAAAGACATCGCTATCTCTATAAGTAAAATCTGTGTTTACCGTTCCTGTTCCTAAGTTTGATCCATCTTTATAAATATTAAAAGTACCCTGCGCCCATGTCAGGGAAAGGGCGGTGAATATAATAAATAACGCTATGCGTAGCCTTAGCATATACATTATATAATATAGAAAATGCCATAACCCCCGCACAATTATATGGCGATTTTGCTAAAAATGGCTTAAAAAGTCTTGTAAGTCTCTGAAAATTAGAGAGATACGGTTAAATTCTAGGGGATTTTGCTATGAGTACTTATTTTTCTAAATTCAATTTTCGATGCCAAAACGCAATGATATTCGAAAAATTCTTCTGATAGGCTCAGGGCCTATCGTTATTGGCCAAGCGTGCGAATTTGATTATTCGGGTGTGCAGGCCTGCAAAACACTGAAAGCTGAGGGTTATGAGCTGGTGCTGGTTAATTCCAATCCGGCTACAATAATGACTGACCCTGACTTCGCAGACAGAACCTACATAGAGCCTCTTACCAAGGCTGCATTAACCGAAATAATCCGCAGAGAACGGCCAGATGCTCTGCTCCCAACGCTGGGAGGGCAAACTGCCCTTAACCTCGCTATGGAACTCGCAGATGCCGGTGTGCTGGAATATTACGGCGTAGAGATGCTCGGCGCAAAGCCGGATGTAATTCGCAAAGCCGAAGACCGAGGCTTGTTCAAAGAAGCTATGAAAAGCATAGGGCTGGAAATGCCCAGAAGCGCAACCGCCCACTCTTACGAAGAAGCTTGCCGCATAAAAGAGAACCTTAACACATGGCCCATTGTAATTCGTCCGGGTTTCACGCTCGGAGGTACAGGCGGCGGAATTGCCCGCAACGAAGATGAATTTAAAGAGATTTGCGAAAGAGGCTTGTACTATTCACCCACCAAAGAATTGTTGATTGAAGAATCTATTGAAGGCTGGAAAGAATTTGAACTTGAAGTGATGAGAGATTCAAAGGACAACTGCGTTATAGTTTGCTCCATTGAAAATCTGGACCCGATGGGAGTTCACACCGGAGACTCCATCACCATAGCTCCCGCACTCACGCTTACAGACAGAGAATACCAAAAACTCCGTGACGCAGGCATAGCCGTTATGCGAGAAATAGGAGTTAGCACAGGGGGCTCCAATGTGCAATTCGCAATAAATCCTAAAGACGGGCGCCTTGTTGTGATAGAAATGAATCCGAGAGTTTCAAGGTCTTCTGCGCTTGCTTCAAAAGCAACCGGATTCCCGATAGCCAAGATAGCCGCAAAACTGGCTGTGGGCTATACTCTTGACGAAATAACAAATGACATAACCAAGCAAACAAAAGCATGCTTTGAACCATCAATAGATTACATTGTGACAAAAGTCCCTCGCTTTGCCTTTGAAAAATTCGTAGGCGCAGACGACAGGCTCGGAACGCAGATGAAATCCGTTGGTGAAGCCATGGCAATAGGCCGTAACTTCAAGCAGTCATTCCAAAAAGCATTGCGCTCGCTGGAAACCGGACGTGCCGGATTTGGCGCAGACGGCAAGGATTATCTTTTCAAAGATTTAAGCGACGAAGAACTTGAGAAAAAAATAGGCATTCCCAGCGCAAACAGAATTTTCGTGTTGCGAGAAGCCATTGCCCGCAAATGGAGCGAAGAAAAACTCTTCGCTATCACAAAGATTGACCCCTGGTTTTTGCGGCAGCTCAAAGAACTTGTTGATTATGAAGATGAAATTCGCACAGCAAAAAATTTAGATGGCCTGTTAAACGATCCCGCTCTTTTTGCGCAGGCAAAGGAATTTGGTTTTTCAGACAGGCAAATAGCGAATATTCTTGGCGAAAAAGAAGAAGAAGTTCGCAACAAAAGAAAGTCAATTCTTTTAAGGCCGCAGTTCCACGTTGTTGACACTTGTGCTGCAGAATTCAAAGCTTACACGCCTTATTTGTATTCCAGTTATTCAACCGGAACAACAGCAAATGCTTCGGAATCGATAAACAATAATGATGAAAAAAAGAAAAAAATCCTGATCCTTGGTGGCGGGCCAAATCGCATAGGGCAGGGGATAGAATTCGATTATTGCTGCGTTCATGCATCTTTTGCGCTGAGAAAAGCTGGCTTTGAAACCATAATGCTCAACTCAAATCCCGAAACTGTTTCCACAGATTACGATACCTCAGATAAACTTTATTTTGAACCGTTAACTCTGGAAGATGTTTTGGAAGTCTATGAGCGTGAAGAATGTTTCGGAGCAATAGTGCAGTTTGGCGGGCAAACTCCGCTGAATTTAGCCGAGGGTTTAAAAGCCAACGGAGTCAATATAATAGGCACTTCAACGGAATCCATCAGCATGGCGGAAGACAGAGAGTTGTTCTCAAAAATGCTGCAGAAATTAAACATTGCGCAACCGCCAAGCGGCATGGCAAAGACCACAGAAGAAGCCGAAAAAATCGCAGGCAAAATAGGCTATCCAATACTTATGCGCCCATCATTTGTCTTGGGCGGCAGAGCGATGGTGATTGTTTATGATAATGCCGGTTTAAGAGAATACATGTCCAAAGCTATGGAAGTTTCCGAAGGACGAGCGATTTTGATAGATCGTTTTTTGGAGAATGCCTTGGAAGTAGATGTAGATTGCCTCTCCGATGGAAAAACACAAGTGATCGGCGGAATAATGGAACACGTGGAGCTTGCAGGAATTCACTCAGGCGACAGCGCTTGCACGCTTCCGCCGCCAACGATTTCAACGAACATTCAAAATACAATCAGAGAATACACAAAGGCTATGGCAAAAGAGCTCAATGTTTGTGGTCTGATGAATGTTCAGTACGCAATTCAAAATGAAACTATTTATGTTTTGGAAGTGAATCCCAGAGCGTCAAGAACGGTTCCTTTTGTGAGCAAGGCGATTGGCATTCCGCTCGCAAAAATTGCTTCTCTATGCATGGCTGGAAAAACTTTAAATGAAATAGGGTTTACGCAGGAATATATCCCTGCGCATTTCTCCGTTAAAGAAGCCGTGTTCCCATTCGCACGTTTCCCAGGCGTGGACATAATTCTAAGCCCTGAGATGAAATCTACCGGCGAGGTTATGGGCATAGATCGCTTGACGAGCATGGCTTACTTAAAAAGCCAGATAGCTTCCGGTAATAAATTGCCGCAAAACGGAAACATATTCCTGAGCCTCCGTGCTGAGGATAGAGAATTTGCTATTCCTTATGTCAAAAAACTTGTGGAATTGGGCTTCACGCTTTACTGCACAAGAGGAACAAGCACAATGCTCAGGAACAATGGAATCCCGACAAATGCGGTGTTCAAGGTTGCAGACGGCAGGCCCAATGCCATAGACTTAGTGGAAGAGGGTAATCTCGCATGGATAATCAACACGCCCAGCAAAGGAGAAAAGCCTGCAAGCGATGAGATGAAGATCCGCACCAACAGCCTTATGCACGGCATTCCAATCACCACAACTCTGCACGGTTTGCGGCACGCCGTTGAGGGCCTGCAAGCGATAAATAAAATTCAGGTGATAGACGTGTGCAGTTTGCAGGAATATTCAAGATACAGCCCAAAGTACAATGTTTGAGATGCTGGCTTCCGGTTACACTTCGTTGCCGGACATCATTCCCCATGCGGAATATCTTGACGAATGGCTGCGAAGAGGTTTCAACGCAGATATGAAATGGATGCAGCGTCACGCCGAAGTTAGAAAGCATCCGAAAACTTTTAATGGAAAGTCTTACAATGCGGCTTGGATTTCTCTATGGAGGCATAAGAGCAGGCCGATTTTTGCGCATGGAGAAGATTATCACGTTGCCATTGGCAATATTTTGCGAGAAAAAGCCGAGCGAATTGGCGGCCAATACTTTGTTGATTCTTTGCCCATTGCGGAAAGAGAGCTTGCAGTGCTGGCTGGTTTGGGTTTTATTGGCAAGAACAGATTGCTTATAAATCCGAAGTTTGGAAGCGGATTTTTCATAGGCGGCATTTTGCTGGAAGTGGAGAGTGGAGAGTTGAGAATTGAGAATAACTCTCAATTAGGTTGCGCAAAATGCAGAAAGTGCATAGATGCTTGCCCTAGCAAGGCTTTGACTGAAGATGGATTTTTAGATGCTCGCAGATGTGCTTCTTATCTTACAATAGAATATAAAGGAGAACTAAACGAACAGCAAAAAGAATGGACAAAACACAGCACTTTTGGCTGTGATATTTGCCAGCGTGTTTGCCCTTACAATGCCAAGCATTTAGCTAAGAGTGAACCTTAGAACGCTCTGCGCCAAGCTGCAGTGTGCTTTCCACCGGCTTTTTTGAGGATTTTGCCTACTTTTGGGAATGTTGTGTCTTCACCATTGGCACAAGCCCAGTCAACCGGAGTATAACCGTCTTTGTCAATAGGGTTAATCTCAACCTTCTTTGATATTAGGTATTCAACAACTGCTTCTCTGCCTTCTTTTGCCGCTTCGTGCAAAGGAGTCAGGCCTTCTATGCTTTTGGCATTTGGATTTGCACGGTTTTCAATGAGCAGTTTAACATTGTTAAGTGCTCCGTAACGAGCTGCCAAGTGCAAAGCTGCGCCTATATTGTGCAATTCCGGGTCTCTTTTCTTTTGTGCTTCTATAAGCATGTAAAAAATACCGCTTTCCGTGGAATCATTGCGGAGGGCAGCGTCTTCCAATGGGGTTAAGCCCAATTGCGCGCTTTTTTGCCCGATATCTGCGCCACGTTCCAAAAGGTATCTTACAACAACTGCGTTCTTTTTATTTACGGCAACGGAAAGAGCCGTGTTACCTTTGCTGTTGGGCGTATTCAGATAATCTTTGGAGCAAACCATAAACATGCTCATGTTTGCGGTATCTTTGTCAATAGTAGCCAAACTGCCCTTTACGTAAGAGACAAATTGGTCATTGCTCATTTGAACCGGCGGGTCCATGCTGGCATAGTGCTTTCTTATAGATTCCGGATTAGTTGGATCTAATTTTGTTTCTCCATCGCACGCCAAGGCTGCTCCGCATAAAGCAACAGTGATAATTTTCTTTAACATAGAGTAAATATACATAATTTTTTACCCGACTTAAACTTTTTCCCAATTAAAAAAGCAACTTTTTTCTCCCGTATGGCAAGCAACCCCGTTTCCTTGGGGCAAAACCTTGAACAAAAGGCAGTCAAAATCGCAATCCGGTGACCAACTCACAACTTTTAAGAAGTTTCCGCTGGTGGCTCCCTTATGCCACAGCTCCCCTCTGCTTCTGCTCCAAAACACCATTTCGCCTTTTTCCAAAGTTAGCTTCAGAGAAGCTTCGTTCATCCAGGCCATCATAAGCACTGTGCCGTTTGTGGCGTGCTGAGCAATGGCGGGAATTAGACCCTGGGAGTTAAAGTTGATGTTTTTCACTCTCGCACCTGCCCGTTGCCTTTTAACAGCCATTTATAGCTGCACAGGCTTTCCACGCCCATAGGTCCTCTTGCATGCAGCTTGTCCGTAGAAATGCCCACTTCTGCGCCCAGCCCGTATTGGCCGCCGTCTGCAAAGCGAGTGCTGGCATTGAGCATTACGCTTGAGCTGTCCACATTATTTGCAAAATATTCCAAAGCCGATGCGTCTTCTGCCACTATGGCATCTGTGTGGTGACTGCCGTAGTTTTCAATATGCTCGCACGCTTCTTCTACATTATTTACAAAGCATGCTGAAATTTGCAAATCCAAATATTCTATTCCGCATTTATCCCAATGAATTTCAACTCCGGCATCTTTAAGCGGTTTTAGAACTTGCTCTACAGACTCCTTTGGCAAACCCTTGTGAAACAGCACGGTTTCTGCGGCGTTGCAAACGCTGGGTCTTTGAACCTTTGCGTTGAAAAGAATTTTTGCGGCTTTATTTAAATCTGCGCTTTTGTCTATATAAACATGGCAAATTCCGTTAAAGTGCTTGATCACCGGAATCTTTGACTGCTCGCTCACTGTTCTAATCAAGCCTTCGCCACCACGAGGAATCACCAGATCCAGATATTTATTCTGCTTTAGCAACTCGGCGAGCAAATTGCGATCGGGATTGTTTATGTATTGAACTGCGCCGTTTATTGCAACGGCTTCGCTGAATATATTTGCGAGAAACGAGCTTGTATGCACAGATTCCTTTCCGCCACGCAAGATAACGGAATTGCCCGCTTTAAAGCATAGAGCTGCGCCGTCTATTGTGACATTGGGCCTGCTTTCGTAAATAAAGAAGATTGCGCCAAGCGGAACGCTTATTCTGCTTATATCTATGCCGTTGGCTAAAGTTCTGTGTTCCAATACCTTACCCAGAGGGTCTGTGAATGCGGCTATCTCTTCAACGCCTTTTGCCATTTCTTCTATACGCTTGGGGGTGAGGGTCAAGCGATCCAGCATGGAGCCGGTCATGCCGCATGTTTCAATATCTTTTTTATTCTCTTCTATTATTTTCGCTTCTTGCGCACGGATAGATTTCGCTACTGCGAATAAAATATTATTGCGTTTTTCCACGCTTAAGGTGCGTAAATAAAGAGACGCCTCTTTTGCCGTTTTCGCTATTGACTGGGCTTCCATTTTCAAAATTTCCTAAATTAGGCAAGTGGCTGTTAAAATAGAAAAAGCTATAAGAAAAGCATTGCGAAAATCATCGCAGGTAAGAGCTTGGAGCCTTTTATTTCTTTGCGTTCTGATTATTCTTTTTGCGATTTTTCTGAGGTTTTTTGTTATTTCGGTTTGGGATTTTGATGATAAGCATATTTATGTTTGCGAACTTGCTATTTGCATGAAAAATTCACAAGAAGGAGATTTGCTGCTTGCAAGAACCGGTAATGGAAACCCTGTTCTGCTTTGGCAAGTTGGCAAGAGCGGAGATTCAATAGATATTCCCACCCCCTTTGATACTGTGGGTTTAAAAATCCCGCAACCGGGGGATACGGTAATTTTTGAAATGCTGGAGCCGATGCTTTGGGATGCTTCGTTATCGTTGTATAAAGAGCTCAACCCTGATAAAAAAACAAAGACGAAGATTTCCCTGCAGAGCAGGAGTGGCGAAGTTCCGTTTGCCTACGTGGGCAGAGCTACCATTTCCGGGCGGCCAGTTTCGGAGAGGGAAGTTGCCTTTTTGCCTTGGCAAGAGCTTAGGGTTTTGGAGCTTCAGTTGCAGAGAATTTTCCCAGCCATCGACAGCATTCATTTTAAGAGAAAACTCTTGGCAGATTCTCTGGAAATCGAGAGTTTTACGGTTGAAGAGGAACTTTTTTACCTTTCATGCGGTGGCGGCGCATGCTATGATAGCAGAGAAAAGGGATTTTTCAGAAAAAAATCGTTGCTGGGAATTACTATATTCCCCTCATGGCTGTAAAAACAAACAACCGAATTTTGATAATGGATGACTCACATGCTTTGCTTAAAGTTATGAGTCAGATACTCGTTCAACACGGATATGATGTTGAAGTCGCTGTTAATGGCGCACTTGGTTTGCAAAAGATGGAAACCTTTCGCCCCGGGCTTGCCATGGTAGATATAATGATGCCGGAAATGGATGGGTACGAAGCCGCTCGAAGAATAAGGCACATGTATCCTGAAACGAATATAGTGATGTTTTCCGCTCAACCGGCTTCTGTTGTTGAAAAACAAGTATTTGCATCGGGTGCAGATTTATTTTTGCCTAAACCGATCAGAGAGCCTACTCTGTTAGGTATAGCAAAGAAATACACATCTACTGAAATTGCAGAAGGCGAAGAAGAGCATGAGACAATTTTGCACTTTGACTCCGATCAGCCTTATTCCATACATATCAGAACATGTTATTTTTGCGGTTGCGATCATGTTAACTTTTTTGTGCCGCGTAGCGAAGCTTATGAGGAAACCTGGGAGAGTGGCTTATTTCCCAAATATAACGCAAAAGATGGATTTCTCAAATGGGACTTTATGCGTACTATGATAGCTGTTTGCCCGAGCTGTCTGTTCGCCTCCTATGATATAAACGATTTTGCAGTGGATCCCAGGCACACTTCTTTCCCGTATAGCCCTGATGCAAAGCGCATTCTTTCAAGAGGAATAGCAACGAGAAAGAAAATGGTAAGCGTTGAGAATACGGAAACCGCCTTCTCCAATCCCAACCGCAGTTTGCAAAGGGTTATAGAGGCTTTTCTTTTAGCGGAAAAGGGTGGAAACGGTCTTGTTATAGGCGATAAAGACGGTGTTTATTGCGATATCGGTTTTTACACAACCATGCATGCGGTGCTGAGATATGCGATGAATCAAGATAAAATAGAGTATCATAACAATTTGCGTGAATCTATTGAATTGTTTTCAAACCAGTTGAAAATCAGCGGCACATCCAGGCTCATCAGAGCAAAAACATATTACTTTTTGATAGCCTTGAATATGGCAACCGGAGCTTCAATCAGAGCAAACGAGCTTAAGCAGGAACTTGAAACATATTACCGCAGAATGGGCGGCTCCGAAGATGCCACTTATGAAGAGAGAACTTGGAACGAAAGGTTGCTCTACATCTGGAAAGAAGGTGTCAATCCGGATGCAGCAAGAGAATTGTGGTAATTACATTCCCGGCATTCCCGGAATTTTCAGACCTTTTGTTATGGCGCCTACGCTTTCTTGATATGCGTTGTCTTTCTTGGCCGCAGCTTCGTTGAAAGCCGCCATAAGAAGATCTTCCAATGCTTCCACATCATTTGGGTCCACAGCCGAGGGTGCAAGCTTGAGCTCGGTCACGGAGCCATTGCCGTTTAATGTGACTTTAACAGCGCCTCCTCCGGCTTCTGCGCTAAAGTTCTGACTCTCCAGAGTCTCCTGAGTCTTCTTCATCTGCGCTTGCATTTTCTGCATTGAGCGAATCATTTGTTGCATGTCCATTTTCTGTCTCCTTTTGTGTTATACCGACAAATCGTGTGCCGGTAACTTTTAATCCCATGTATTTTACAAAACCCGCAAATTGCGGATTGTTTTTTAAAACATTCTCAAATGTTGATGCTGAAACCGGAGGTGGCTCCACTCGTTGCGGAGGAGGTTCCGATTTTTTTTTGGTTTTCCTCTTTCAGAGGAACGACCGGAACTGTTGGAGCGACCTTTTCCATGTTCACAACTTTTTCCAAAGCGTCTTTTATATTTGCAACTCTGTCTAGCCATGCTATTTTTGCGAATTCTGCTTCTGCAAGCAGGCGAGGATTCAAACCACGTCTTGCGGAGCATTTTTCGTTTAGCTCTGTGATGATTTTTGCAATTCTCAAAATATCGCCATGTTCAAAATTCGGGGCCAAATTTTTGAGGCTTTCCAAACCGGTTTGAGACAATTCAAGCTGCTCTGCGGAAAGCCCAACTTTTGCATAGAGAAAATTGCGCAAAAATCTTGTGAAGCCTTCCAGGAATACCTGCACTTCCACGCCTGCGCTCATGGCTTCTTCCAAAACGGCAAAACTGGCCTTAGGGTCGTGAGCTTCAAAGGCTTTGATAAGTTCAAAATAAAGCGCATTGGATGGAATGCCCAAAGCCTTTTGCACGGATTCTGCGGTTACGGTTTTTCCGCTGTATGCAAAAACCTCGTCAAAAATTGTGAGAGCATCACGCATTGAGCCGTCTGCTTTTTCCGAGATTATGGAAAGAGCTTCCGGTTCTGCTTTTATGCCTTCCTGTTCGCTGATAAATGCGAGTCTTTTTGAAATTTGCAGCGGCGCAAGCCTTTTGAAATCAAAGCGAAGAACTCTAGATAAAATTGTGGGTAAAACCTTGTTCACCTCTGTGGTGGCAAAAATAAATATTAAATATGATGGTGGTTCTTCCAATGTTTTAAGCATGGAATACCAAGCTTGCTTGGACAATGCGTGAACTTCGTCTATTATTAGAATGCGATATTTGCTGTTCATGGGCGGATATTCGTTTTTTTCCAAAAGCTCACGCATATCTTCTACGCCGTTATTGCTGGCTGCGTCTATTTCCAGAACATCTAGGGAAGAGCCTGCGGCTATGGCTTTGCAGCACTGACACTGACCACAGGGTTTGTTTTCGCCTGTGCAGTTGAGCATAGCGGCTAAAATTCTCGCCGAGGTTGTTTTGCCAACACCTCTAGTGCCTGTGAACAGAAATGCGTGGTGAATATTGCCCGTATCTATGGCATTTTTGAGCGTTTGAGCAATATGCTCCTGCCCAACCATCTCGTTAAACGAGCGTGGCCGCCATTTTCTAGCCATTGCGATATAGGGCATGGGTTGAATTTAGAAATTTCTATATTCCCAACATGAAAAGATTTATACCACTTATCGCTATTAGCATGCTTGCCCTGGTGGCTTGCGAAAAAGCTTCCGTTTCCGGCACAGTTATAGACCCTTTTACCGGAAAAGTTGTTGAAATGCCCACGGTGTATATAAAAGGCACCACATTTACTTCAACAAAAATTCAAGGTGGCCTGCCGGATGGAAAATTTTCCTTTGAAGGCATGAAACCCGGTACTTATACTTTGGAAGCCGGTAAAAGCAAGTATGCAAAGGGACAGGCAGAGTTTACCATAACCAAAGAGGAGATGTCTGCGACCAAAAATATTTATATTTACAGTTTAGAAGAAAAGCCCGGGCTTTATCGCTCCGTTGAGGGTGCAAGCGCAGAAAGAATAGTGAATGATTGGGCTCTTCACCAGCCTACTTGCAAAGGAGGCGCTTTTGCCATGCGCACTAAATTTGCGGAAGAAGTGGAAAATCCTAAAACAAAGAAAAAAGAGAAAAAAGACAATATGCTTAAAGCTCCTAAAGATGTTCCGACCGATATATCTGCTCTTTTTCTGATTAAAGCTTCGGTGTCTTCACCGGTTGAAGCAATTTCATATCCCGTAAAATCCGAATCTGCCAAAAACCACGATTGCGGAGTCGATGCAAAAGAGACTTTGCTTGTTCCGAACATGGACAGTGGAACTAGTTTGGCATCAAGTTACAAGAGCGAAAATCTTTACGAAATAAAGGGAACTCTTCCGGCTGGCCGTCAATTTCTTGCTATTAACCAAGATGGTAAACTTGTTGGGCTTTATTATCTGAACGCAAAGTGAATTTTCAGGCGCTTTTAATTCCCATTGTATATGCAGCTCCCGTGTTTGCGGGGGCATTTTTTTTATTCCAAAAGATGCCGCAGAACTATGCGAAGCATTGGGATATTCAGTGGGGTTATTATGCTGTGTTGGCCCTGTTTATATGGCTTTGCGCAGCTTTGGCATGGAATGGCAAAGAGATTTTTCAAAGAGCAAAGAGCTATTTGCCAACTAAATTTTCCATGCTTGGGCTGGCAGCTCTTTTGATTTTCTTTACCGTTTTTACTGTTTCCAATATAGATTTGCAGCACAGGGTTTTGAGCGATGAAACAAGTTGGGAGTCCATGGCTCTTCAAATGCGTTTTGATCAAAGCGGTGGTGTGTGCAATCAGGGCGTGTGGGTTGATGGGCGGCTTCAGTGCAAAGACGTGGTGAATAACTTTAAGGGCAAAGCTTTTGCCTTTGTTCAAAGTCTTGCGTTTTTGTTTGCGGAGCCAAACAGGGATACGGCTTTGTGGGTGAATTTTCCTCTTGCGCTTTGCTCTGTGGTTTTGCTTTTTTTTGCGATGTTCAGATTAACAAAGGATGAATGGCTTGCCTTGGCGGTGGCAATTTTTTTGATAAGCCAACCGATATTTTTAATGCAGTCACGCAGCGCATCAACAGAGGTTTTATATATATTTATTTTTGCTGCCTTATTAGCATTTTATTCCGTTGTTCCGCCAAAAGAAGTTGGCATAAAGCATTTTGCGCTGATAATTCCGTTGCTCGGATTTTTTGCTCAGACAAGGCAGGAAACTATTTTTTGCTTTATTCCCTTTGCTCTTTTTTATTACTCCTGGTTTTTGGAAAAGCCTTGGCGTTTGGCTGCATTCAGCGGCCTTGTTCTTTTGGCTTCTTGGCCCTCAATAAATACCATGATAGCTTACCGTGGCTATGATTTTCAAGGTGGTGAGCATGCGGCGCATTCGTTTGCGAATTTTATTTTCAATGTAAAAAGCAATATCAGAATAATGTGGAATGCAGGGCTCGCTCCAAACGGGCTTATGAAGAATCCGTTTTACACAATTTACGCACTGCTGCTTTATGCCAGTTTTGCATGGCTTATATTCAAGGTCGCTGTGAATAAAAAGTACAGGTGGCCGGCGGTTTTGTTCGCCTTGTTCTGTTTGCAGATAGCTGTTATACTTTTCAATGTGAGCGGCACTTTTGAAATAGACATAAACCAGAGATATGTGCTTGTGGCGTTGCCGTTGTTTGCCATTGTTATGGCCGTTGGTTTATGCGATATTGCGCTTGGCAAGTCTAAGATTGTATGTGCAGTAGCGGCTGTTTTGGCGATTGGTCTTTCCATTAAGCATACGGGAAGCTTTAAAGAAAATATTTTATACAATAAGAATAAGCTTTTGGCAGAAGAGGATTATTTGAATATTGAGCTTAAAAAGCTCCCTGAGAATTCCATATTTATTTATGCACGTCCCTGGCAAATGCTGGCAAGCGGTTTCAATGGTTTTTCCGAGCGTAGTTTTTTGGGTTGGTCTCCCAATGAGTTGGCTAAGTGGCGAGAATTTTCCGGGGATAATATTTACATTGTGCGTGGCCAGGATGGTTATGGCGAGGTTGATAGAAAGTCCAGAGTTGTTGGTTTTAAGACTACGGGCACAATAGGCGATATTTTGAACAACTATAAAACGCAGAGAATTTTTTCGCAAACACGTCCTTTTGGCTATTCGCTTGAGGCTTTCAAGATAGACAAAAAGAGAGGGGATTCTGATTATGCAGCAAGCATAAGATGGAGCGGCACGGAGATTGAATGGTTTTTACCGGATACTTTGGTAGATTACAGGATTGTGCTGAACAATGAATTGTTAGAAACGGAAAAGAGCAGCCGCAGTTTTGCTGTTGAAACGCCCGGCTTGTATTATGCAACGTTAATAGCATTTCCGGAAGATACAGTAAAAAAGGAAACGCAGTTTTTCATTCGTTCCGGTGAAAATCGTTTGCTTCAAGACACAAAACCCAGCCCTTGGTTTCAGGATTGGGGTGAACCCAAAATGGGAAAAACAGTTGAGAACAATGCCATGAGAATAAACGGAAGAATTTTTGAATTCGGAGTAGGTACTCATGCAAATTCAAAGCTTGTTTGGAATTTGAACGGAGTGTATAAAAAATTCCACAGCTACATAGGTTTGGATGATGAAGCCATTGGCGGCAATGGCGCAATCTGGGTTGTGAAGGCAGACGGCAAAGAACTTTACCATTCAAAGATTTTGACTTCTCATGAAATAGATTCCTTAATCGTTGATATTAGCGGCGTTAATGTTCTGGAATTGGTAACATTAGACGGAGGCAACAAAGATTTTGACCATGCTAATTGGGCTGGGGCGTGGTTGGAATGACGGTTAAGTGCTGTAAATTCGCTTAACGGATTCTTCAATGTGCCCGAAAATCGTTTGCAGGCGCATATCAACAGATGCGCCGTTGCCCGCTTCCAGTAAAGCACCGCCTTTTTCCATGCTTTCATCAAAAACAAGCTCAATATTTTTCAGTGAGCTTATAGTGGGTTTCCAAAAAGATTCCGTTGCTTCTGCAGAAGCTATATCCACAGGGTTCAGCCTGACTTTTAAATTCTCTTCTTGACCCAAAAAAACAAAGGCTTCTTTTAAAACCCGGCTTATTATATTAGGATTTGTCGCCGCTTCTTCGCAAAAAACTCTCTTTGCTATGGCGAGTGCTATTTCTGAGGTCTCTGCGCTTATTTTTTCAAAATTTGTTTTTTGCTGTGTTGCCAAGTTTTCAATTTCTTTAGCCGCATTATCCTGCAAATCTTTCAAATTCGCATTCCATTTTTCAAGAGCTTTCTTTTCTCCTTCATCTGCTCCAAGCTTTCTGCCTTCTTGAACGCCCTTGTCATGTGCGGTTTTTGCATCTTGTTCGGATTTGGTTTTAAGGTTCGCTATTTCGCCATGCAAAGCCGCTATTTGTGAGTTCAAGGCGTTAAGTTCGTTCCTCATGCGTTCTTCCGAAGTTTCCATCATGGCCATAGGGTTTACTTGAAAGTCTGCAACCCTGAATCCGGACATGGAAGCTGGCCTAATAGCTTGCTGTGCAGCATTTCCCTTAAGGATTGCCTTTAAATGGACTTTGCCGGGTTCATCATCATCTTTTGACATTTATTGGAATATAGAAAACATATTTTCTAAATTACACGCCATGTGTGGAATTGTAGGTTATATAGGTTTCAGTCCGGCCCTTCCGGTTTTGATGGATGGGCTTAAGAAATTGGAATACAGGGGCTATGATAGCTCCGGGGTTAGTTTGCTTAATGACGGCAAAATAAAAACGGCAAAGGCTGTGGGTAAAATAAAAGCTCTCGAGAAAAAACTGGAAAACGAGGATTTTAAAGGATTTTTGGGGATTTGCCACACACGTTGGGCAACTCATGGCGAGCCTACAGAAGTTAATGCGCATCCGCATCTCTCGGCAGATGGTAAAATAGCCGTTGTGCATAATGGGATTATTGAAAACTATGCATTGCTCAAAAAACGTTTACAGGCTGATGGAGTTCAGTTCAACTCAGAAACGGATACTGAGGTGTTGGCTCATTGGATAGCCAAGTATTATAAAGATAAAGGCAATCTGAGCCAAGCAGTTTTAAAAGCTTTGGAATCCATAGAAGGTGCTTTTGGAATTGCGGTTATTTGCGAAGACGAGCCTGATGTTTTGGTTGGAGCCCGCCGAGGCAGCCCGCTTTTGCTGGGAGTTGGTGAAAATGAAAGTTTTTTGGCCAGCGATGTTTCTGCAATAGTGGGGCATACTAAAAAAATAGTGTATTTGGAAGACAACGATGTTATAGTTGTTAACAACGACCATTTTGAGATAAAAAATATAAAGGATAAAAGCGTTAACCGTGAAATCCAGGAAGTAAATGCCGATTTGGAACTCGCTCAAAAAGGCGATTATCCTCATTTTATGCTAAAGGAGATTTTTGAACAGCCCGAGGCTCTCAAAAACTGCACTAGAGGCCGTTTGCTTTTGGGGGATGGCAATGCAAAGTTGGCCGGTTTGGAAAAATCACTAAAAGAACTTCGCTCTATAGATCGCATAATAATAACAGCTTGCGGAACAAGCTACTATGCGGCGATGGTAGGGGAGTATCTGATTGAGGAGTGGGCCGGAATTCCTGTTGAAGTGGAATATGCATCCGAGTTTCGCTATAGAAATCCAATAATCGGTCCGCAGACTTTGGTTTTCACAATTTCGCAAAGCGGAGAAACCGCAGATACTCTCGCCGCCCTCAAAGAAGCGCAGAACAAGGGAGCAACGGTGCTTTCCATTTGCAATGTGGTTGGCTCAACCATAGCAAGAGCCTCAAATGGCGGCGTATATTTGCACGCAGGGCCAGAAATTGGTGTTGCGAGCACAAAAGCTTTTAATGCGCAGGTCACTGTTTTGGCATTGGTTGCTCTTTTGCTGGGAAGGCAGCGCAGGCTCTCTTCTGTTCGTGGAATGGAAATTGTGCAGGCTATAAATTCTTTGCCGGGTACTGTGGAGCAAACTCTGAAACTTAACAAGGAGATTCTGGAAATTGCGAAGTTGTATTATAAGCATACGAATTTCCTTTATTTGGGTAGGCATTATCATTATCCGGTAGCGATGGAAGGTGCATTGAAATTAAAGGAGATAAGCTACATTCACGCAGAGGGTTATCCTGCTGCGGAAATGAAACACGGCCCCATAGCGTTGATAGATGCGAATATGCCCGTTGTTATTGTGGCTCCAAAAGACGCTCTTTTTGATAAAATTGTTTCAAATGCAAGGGAAATAAAGGCTCGTGGCGGAAAACTGATAGTTATCACAACAAATGATTGCTCTCCTTTGGATGAATTTGCGGATCACATAATAAAGGTTCCGTCTGTGCATTGCACGCTTATGCCGGTGATAACAAGCGTTCCTTTGCAGCTTTTGGCTTATCATGTTGCGGTGTTGCGTGGCAACGATGTTGATCAGCCGAGGAATTTGGCTAAAAGTGTGACGGTGGAATAATGGCAGAGACTGATTTCTACGAATTTGAGCTGGACGATACATACACAGGGCCTCTTGACCTGCTTTATCTTTTGATGAAAAAAGAGGAAATAGACTTTGAAAAAATTTCCATAGCAAAAATCGCAGACAAGTATTTGGAACGCATACAGGATTTGGAAAATGTGGATTTGGCTTATGCCGGAGATTTTTTGGCCCTTGCCAGCCAGTTGATAACATTAAAAACCAAGGAACTTTTGGCAATAAATGAGCCGACAGAAGAAAATTTGCTGGATTTTGAAATAAACCGTGATGAAACTATTATTCGGCGCATAGAGGAATATCAGAAATACAAACGTGTAGCGCTTGGTTTGCAGGAAATGGAAGATAAAAATTTTGGCACTTACGGGCGTGGGCGCATGGAGAAAATAGGCAAAGATGGGCAGCTTGCAGATGCGAATATATGGCAGTTATTCAAGGCGTTTTACAAAACATTGCAGGCTCATTCATATAACAGCATACATGCAAATGCATCGCATACAATAGAAGTGGATAAAGTTACAATTGAAGACCGCCAGCAGTTTATAGACAGCCATTTGGCACAACGTGGCAGAGCGATGTTCCAGGAGTTGCTTGGCAAGGAAGTTTCTCCTATAATGACTGTTGTAACTTTTATAGCTTTTTTGGAGTTGACTAAAACCGAGGCAATAATATTCCGGCAAAGCGAAACTAACGGCCCTTTATGGCTTTATCGCAAAAAACAGACAGAGGATTTTAAAGTGGAATTGGCCCAGGAAAAAATCTACTACACGCCGGATCCGGATGTAGCCCCAGGTCTCACGGAATATTTGCGCAATCAAACTCTAGCCAAGGAGATGGCAGAAAAAACATCGCTTGACACCGTATTGAAAAGTGCAATGCAGCTAATAGAAAGCGGAATTGAGATAAAAGAATCTGATGTTCAAAACATGCTGGACGGTGTATATGCTGGGGCATGAATACTTCCACGAACAGGCACATATAGAAAACCACCACGAATTAAAACGCCATATTTTGCTGCTCTCAATGTTTTTGCTATGCGCATTGGTTTACCGTTTTTTTTGCCACCGCCAAGAATACGAGGCAGACAGCCTTGCAGCCAAGAAGTGCGGAAAAAAGGCTGCGATTGAAAGTTTGAAGTTATTGCGGATGCAGGAAAGGGGCAGACCTACGTGTCTGCCTCTATTTTCCCTGCATCCTAAAACGAAAAATAGGATTGAGAAGTTATCTTAATCTCAATAACTATCGCCATCGCCATAATCGCCATCGCCATAAAACGACTTAACAAACTCCTCAGGCATATTTCTCTGCATGCATGAGTCAAAATCAGCATAATTTTCAATAATGTCATAAAAAGCATCTTCTATGCAATAAGAATCACTTGAAGAAGCGCATGTGGCAATAGCGCTATTGCATGCGGCTCTCCGTTCGTTAAGAGAAGATGACTTTCCTGAGCAAGTCTTGCCATTATAAGTAAATGTCCAACTTTCAATATTGTTTTTATAATCTTCATATACTTTTATAGTGTGGCTTCCTTTTGATATTGTATAGGAATTGCAATCAGAAATCCTGTATGTCCAACCGTCTCTAACTCGTCCGTCTTCCATTTCATCCGTAAGGCAAATATCTTGCGTAACAGCAATCTGGGTTTGCGAAATATCCAATTTCACAATATCAAAACCTTCAATGCAGTAATAGGAGCCATAACCATAGATGTCTCCGCAGGATTCTGACTTATTTTTATTTCTAGTCCAAGTTCCTTTAACATCATTTGAATTTCCGTTGAAATCTATCGTCTTATCTCCATAACCAAAGTTGGCAGACATAACTCCATTATCTATTGAATAATTTATTGTACGGGTCCATGATTCTGTTTTAAATCCGTCAGATTTACATTCCCCCCACTCATCTGGTATTGATATTCTAATATAATCGGATGTTATGTCCGTTACAGTGTAATGTTGCGTCCTTGGGCCGCTACTGCTGCTACTGTCGCTGTCGCTATCGGAGCAGGATAGAAATGAAACAAATGCAACGCAAAGCATTGCTGTGAAAAATTTGGGGCTGAATTTGGTAGAGCTTCTCATGAAAGCCTCCTATTTGTTGAGTTTATTCAATACACAATATAGAAATTGCAATGAAGTTTGTCAACAAATATTAGGCTATTTACACCTTAGCTAAATCTTCATACTGCTTCCACCTAGCGTCCACAAATTTCTGCAAGCTGTCTGCGAGCTGTTCCGCAGCCTTAGGATCGGAGGCGGTTAGCATTTTGTAGCGGTTTTCGGTGTAAATGTAGTCTTTAACCGGCAAAGTTGGAGCTTTGCTATCCAGAACAAAGGGATTTTTGCCTTCTTCTATGTTTGCCGGAATGTAGCGGAGCAGGGGCCAATAGCCGCTGTCAACTGCCATTTTTTGCTGACCCAGCATATAACGCATGTCTTTTATGCCGTGCGAAATGCAAGGAGCATAGGCCAGGATTAAAGAGGGGCCGTTGTGAGCTTCTGCTTCACGGAACACCTTGATCGCATGCACATCGTTTGAGCCCATAGCCACTTTGCCAACATATACATTTTTATAGCTCATGGCGATTAAAGCCAAGTCCTTTTTGGGAGCCCGTTTGCCGCTGGCCGCAAACTGCGCAACCGCTGCCAAGTTTGTGCTCTTGCTCGCCTGACCGCCTGTGTTGGAGTACAACTCTGTGTCTAAAACCAGGATATTCACATTTTCGCCGCTGGCCAAAACATGGTCCAAACCGCCGTAGCCAATATCATAGGCCCAACCATCGCCACCCATTATCCACACGCTTTTATGAACCAGATAATCTGCCATGGAAAGCAATTTTACGGCAGCAGGGGATTTAACACCCTTCAAAACTTCTTTTAGCTTTGCGACATTGTTTCTCTGAGTGATAATGCCGGCTTCATCTGCCTGGCTTTGCTCTTTGAGTGCTTTAACCAAGTCTGCGGGAATCTCGCTGACTTGAGCTAAAAGGTCCTGTGCTTGCTGTGCATGATGGGTTAAGCCCAAGCGAATGCCCAAGCCGAATTCCGCATTGTCTTCAAACAAGGAATTACACCATGCCGGGCCTTTGCCGTTTTTGTTGGTTGTCCAAGGCGTGGTTGGCAAATTTCCGCCGTAAATTGAGGAACAGCCGGTTGCGTTTGCCACTATCATTCTGTCGCCGAACAACTGTGAGGCTAAACGAACATAAGGCGTTTCGCCACAGCCTGTGCATGCGCCGCTGAACTCAAAAAGCGGTTCCAGCAGCATTGCGTTTTTAACGAGTTTCGGGTCAATTTTTGAGCGATCGGCTTCTGGTATGTTTACAAAGAATTCCCAGAATTTGCTCTCTTGCTCTGCAACTCCGGTTTGAGGAATCATGTTTATGGATTTTTTGTTCGGATCTGCTTTGTCTTTTGTTGGGCAAGCTTCTGCGCAAACTCCGCAACCTGTGCAGTCATAAGGGCTAACTTGAACGCTGTATTTGATATCGCCGTCAAGTTTAAATCCTTTGCCCGGCATGCTTTTAAATCCTGCAGGCGCATTGTTCAGCGCTGAGGCATCATAAGCTTTTGTGCGAATTGCGGCGTGTGGGCAAACCATTGCGCATTTTCCGCATTGAATGCAAATGTCTGCGCTCCAAACAGGAATTTCCAAAGCCAAATCGCGCTTTTCATATTTGGATGTAGCGGTTGGGAAAGTGCCGTCCACAGGCATTGCAGATACCGGAAGTTCATCGCCGTAACCCTCGATAATCTTTGCTGTTACGAAATTCAAGAACTTGTCTTTTGTGCCTATCAAAGCGGGGCGGAAGGTCTTTGTTGCAGAGACGGAACTTGGAATTTTGATTTCGTGCAAGTTTGCAAGGGTTTTATCCACAGCCTCCCAATTCTTTTTAACAACCTCTTCGCCTTTTTTGAAGTAGGTCTTTTTGATGGAATCTTTAATGTGGTCAATGGCTTCGTCTTTGGGCAAAATGCCGGAAATCGCAAAGAAACAGGTTTGCATTATGGTGTTGATGCGACGTCCCATGCCGGTATCGTGAGCCACTTTATAACCGTCTATCACGTAAACTTTTAGCTTTTTCTCTATAATTGCAGCTTGAACTTCTTTTGGGAATGTGCTCCAAGCTTCTCCTTCGCTGGCCTGTGTGTTCAGCAAGAATACTGCGCCCGGCTTTGCAAAACGGAGCATATTTATCTGGTCAAGGTGCGGAGTGTGGTGGCAAGCTACAAAATCCGCTTGATTCAATTCAATGAGGTAAGGGGCGTTAATCGGGTCTTTTCCAAAACGCAAGTGCGAAGTGGTGCCGCTACCGCTCTTTTTGGAGTCATAAACGAAATAACCTTGGGTGTAATTGTCCGTGTATTCGCCGATTATCTTGATGGTGTTCTTGTTTGCGCCAACCGTGCCGTCTGCACCAAGACCATAGAACATGGCTTGGAATAGCTTATGCTCCAAACGGAAGGATTCGTCTAATTTCAAGCTTGTATTGCTGACATCGTCGTTTATGCCAACGGTGAAGTGATTTTTGGAATTTGCGCTTGCGGCATTGTCTAAAATGGCTTTTACGCATGCAGGGGTGAATTCCTTTGAGGCAAGACCGTAGCGGCCAGCCAGAATTTTTGGAGAATAGTCAGATTCGCTAATCGCTGCCAAAACATCTAGATACAGAGGTTCACCGGCAGAGCCTGGCTCTTTGCAGCGATCCATAACTGCTATATTTTTAACGGACTTAGGAAGAGCTGCTATGAACTCTTTTATTGGGAACGGGCGATAGAGATGCACATTGAGCATGCCAACTTTTTGGCCTTTTCCTGCTAACATTGCAATTGTTTCTTTTACGGTAAGGGCACCGGAACCCATGACTACAACAACCGTTTCTGCATCGGCAGCGCCTGTGTATTCAACCAAACTGTATTTGCGACCTGTGAGCTTTGCAAGCTTGTCCATGTATTCTTGGACTATGCTGGGTGTGGCTTCGTAGAAGTTATTTACTGTTTCACGACCTTGAAAATATACATCTGGATTTTGAGCTGTACCACGTATTACGGGAGCATCTGGCGTTAAGGCTCTTTTGCGGTGTGCGGTTATCAATTCTTCTTCTATGAGTGCGGCAATTGTTTCTGTTGGCAATTCTTCGATTTTAATAACTTCGTGAGATGTGCGGAATCCGTCGAAAAAGTGCATAAACGGTATGCGGGATTTGAGCGTTGCGGCGTGAGCTACGAGTGCAAGGTCGTGTGCTTCTTGAACGCTGGAACTGGCGAGCATGGCAAACCCAGTTTGCCTGCAAGACATAACATCTGAGTGGTCGCCAAAAATTGAGAGACCTTGCATGGCAAGGGCACGAGCGCTTATATGGAAGACTGCCGGGGTAAGTTCGCCGGCAATTTTGAACATATTGGGAATCATCAAAAGCAAGCCTTGAGAGGCTGTAAAGGTTGTGGTGAGGGCTCCGGCCTGCAATGAACCGTGAACTGCGCCTGCGGCGCCACCTTCAGATTGCAATTCTATAACTCTGGGTATTTGCCCCCATATATTTTTTTTGCCTTGCGCACTCCAGGTGTCGCAAAGTTCGGCCATTGGCGTGGAGGGGGTTATGGGATAGATAGCTACAACTTCGCTAACTTTGTGCGCAACCCTTGCGGTTGCTTCGTTGCCGTCAACTGCAATCATATTTTTTGACATTATGTTCTCCAAAAAAGAATTGTGGAGTTAATTTAGAAAAAATCTACCCACCATGGCACTGCTTATACTTCTTTCCGCTCCCGCAAGGACAAGGATCATTCCGACCCACTTTTGGCATTTGATTCACCACTTGCACCGGTTTCGCTTGCTGGCGTTGCTGCGGCTGCTGGCGAGTGCCTGCCGGAGGAACGGTTTCACCTGCGGCGTTGCGGTTTTCAAAGGTCATCGTGGGTTTTTGCGGAGATGGCATAGCAGCTAACGGAATGGATTGGCCGTTTACCTCAACTCGAACATTTAAAATGCCCATAACCGTGTTAGTAGCTATGGTCTCCAAACACTCTTGGAACATTTTAAAGCCTTCGCCCTTGTACACAATAAGCGGGTCTCTCTGCGCATAACCGTGAAAACGGGTTGCATCACGCAAACTGTCCATGCCATAAAGATGCTCTTTCCACTGCGAATCTATGGAATGCAAAAGCACTGTACGCTCAAAACGAGCGAAATCCTCAGGAGGAACCATTGTTCCAAGTTTCTCATAACGAGCCTTATACAATTGAATAATCTCGTCTAAAATCTGATCTGCTGTCATGCCGGTTAGCTTTTCCGGTTCCGGTTTGTACTCAATACCCATACTGCGCAGCAAGTCGGTTGAAAGACCTTCCATATCCCATGATTCAGGGTAAGAATTGGGCGTAACATACTTGCTAACTTTAATGTCTGCGGAATCTTCAAGGCGATTTGCAATCTCGTATTTAATGTCCTCACCCATCAAAATGCGGCGGCGCAGAGAGTAAATCACCTTTCTCTGCTCGTTCATAACATTATCGTAATCCAGCAAATGCTTGCGGGCATCGAAATTTTGCCCCTCAATTCTGCGCTGTGCGTTGCGAACGCTCTTTGTGACCCAAGGATGCTCAATAACATCGTCATCCTTGAACCCGAACCTGTCCATTATTTTCTTTACATTGTCTCCACCGAAAATTCTCATCAAATCATCGTCCAAAGACAA
>JGI24695J34938_10000409_pt1 | contig 41862 bp, 39 predicted proteins | sample TergutCo191P3_FD_34938 | JGI IMG/M metagenome (IMG submission 34938)
CTNATCTNNNNCTTTGCGTTAAGGAACCAGCCGACGGCTGTTTTTTCTCCCTATCCACGCAATGTTTTGCTGTAAAAAAACGAACGTTTTTTTATAGCAGTAGGAGCCGAAACGGTTGAATTGACGGAAATGTGCAAAACCTGTTAAAAAGGTGACTGACACCTTATCAACAGGTTTTACACCACCAGCGAAGTGTCAGTCACCTTTTGCACAGGTTTTGCACAGGGTTTGAGAAAATGAAAATATTTTGGGGTATTTTAGGTCTTTATGCCTTGGGCTTTAAGCGCGGTTTTATATACATTAATGTACTTTTTCGCGGATTGTTCCCAGGAAAAATCTTTTGACATCCCGCGTTCGCGCATTTTTTGTATGTCTTTTGGCCTGTTGTACCATGCCCAGACTGCCCAGCCCACTGTGTTGTAAATCGATGACGGGTTTAATTGGTCGAACATGAAGCCTGTGCCGTCTCCGGTTTTTTCGTTGTAGTTTTCTACAGTGTCGACAAGACCGCCTGTCGCGCGCACTATCGGGATTGTTCCGTAAACAAGCGAGTACATCTGGTTAAGGCCGCATGGCTCGTAACGGCTGGGCATCAGGAAAAAGTCCGAGCCTGCTTCAATTAAGTGGCTTAAATTTTCATTGTAGCCGATTTTCGCTTTAAAATTTGAAAGCCGCGAGGCAAGACCTGTGATTTCGTTTTCGCACCAGTATTCGCCGGAGCCGAGAAGCACAAGTTGTAAGTCCATATCGCGGCATATCGACCACGCTGATCCGTAAGTCGGTCCAAAAAGTTCGCCGACTCCTTTTTGATCCGTCAGCCGCGTAACCATTCCGATAAGAGGAATATTGGGATCGCCCGGGAGATTAAATTCTTTTTGCAGTAATTCTTTTATTTTCGCCTTGCCTGATAAATCTTTAACCGAATAATTACGGGGAATGTACGTGTCTTTTTCCGGATTCCATACATTGTTGTCAATTCCGTTCAGTATGCCGGAATAATCGGCGCTTCTGTAACGCAAAACGCCGTCGAGCCTGAAACCGTGCGTCTGGGTTTTTGTTTCTTCGGCGTAGTTAGGTGAAACTGTATTGATTTTATCGGCGCTGTAAAGTCCGGCTTTTAACATATTAAGCATGCTCCAGTCTTCAAAGCCGCCGTTGTAAAAAACATCCCAGCCAAACCCCGTGTAATGAAAATTATCCTTGTGATAAATACCCTGATATCCAAGATTGTGAATTGTAAGCAAAGATACGGTATTTTTAAATTCTCCGGCGCTTCCGCGGGCTCTTTCCGCGAATTTTAAATATACAGGCGCGGGAGCCGTAGGCCAATCATGAGCGTGCAGAACATCAGGATACCATTTTATTTTTCTGCAAAGTTGAAATACCGCGCGGCAAAAAAAGAAATACCGCCTTGAGTTATCCTTAAAATCAGTTTCCGCCTGGCTTCCGTAGACGCCGTCTCTTCCAAAAAAAATTTCATGATCAATAAAATATACTTTTACCGGATTGCTTTCTGTGCCTGGCATAACAGTTGTATATACAGCGCTCCATTCTTCAATACCGCCGCCCATCGGCGTTCCCATCGCTCCCGGCAGCAGTTCCAAACAGCTTCTGTCTATCGAGTAATATCGCGGAACGACAATTCTTACATCATGTCCAAGATTCGCGAGGCTGATGGATAACGCGCTTACCATATCGGCAAGCCCGCCGGTTTTCACCCAAGGAACAGCTTCGCTTGCAACCATTAATATTTTCATAGCTTATCTCTTTTAAGCCGTTCCAAAACAGCCCAGTTCGCAGCAAATAATGTCTTCAAAAAAAATCTCCTCGCAATATTTAAACGTTATATGAAATTATTTTCGCCTTAAAAGTTATTCGCCATTTTAAAGCCTTTCTCGTTCAGTATTTTCTGCCCCTTATCATGATCTTCCAGCAAAAATATTACCACCGCTTTTCCCGCCTCGCCTTCAAGCGATGAATACAAATACTCAATATTCACCTGAGACTGCTGAAAAACATCCATTAAAGCCGCGAGGCTTCCCGGAACATCCGCGATTTCAACCGCGACAACGTCGGTAAGGCGGGTTGTAAACCGCGCGGCGTTGAGAGCCGCGACCGCTTCATCGGTTTTATCGACAACGAGACGAAGAATTCCAAAATCCGCGGTATCAGCTATGCTGATCGCTCTTAAATTTATTTTCGCGTTCGCGAGAGTTTTTGTAACTTCTCCGAGCCTTCCTGTTGTATTCTCTAAAAAAACTGATATTTGCTTTATTCCCATATTACTATTATAATCCTAAATTTTTCGCCTGTCGACCACTCTTTTCGCTTTTCCGACAGAGCGTTCGATGGTTTTTGGTTCCACAAGTTTAACTTTTAACGAAATCTGGAGTTTACTCTTCATCACATGTTCAATCCGGTTCCGCAGATTTTCAAGTCCGCGTATTTCATTGCTAAATATCTCTTTTTTTACTTCGACCTGCAGTTCAACTTCATCCAGATAATTATCGCGGCTTACAATGATTAGATATTGCGGTTCTGTTTCTTCAATTTCGATTAACGCCTGCTCAATCTGGCTTGGGAAAACATTTACGCCGCGGATGATCAGCATGTCGTCGGTTCTGCCAAAGAGGCGGTGGATTCTTCTTGTTGTGCGCCCGCAGGAACAGGGCTCTTCCATTATGTATGTGATGTCGCGCGTGCGGTAACGCAGCATCGGCGTGCCTTCTCTTGTCAGTGTCGTAAAAACAAGTTCGCCCTTTTCGCCCGCCGGCAGGGATTTTCCTGTCTCAGGATCGATAATTTCCGGATAGAAAAAATCCTCGTTTACATGAAGCCCGTTTTGCATTTCACATTCAAACGCGACTCCGGGACCGATTATTTCAGTCAAACCGTAAATATCGTAGGCTTTCATGTTGTAGCGTTTCTCGATTTCGACACGCATGTTTTCGCTCCATGCTTCCGCGCCAAAGCAGCCCTTATTTACAGGAAGGGCGCGGAGATCAATTCCGGCTTCCTCGGCTTCTTCCGCGAGATACAGCGCGTAAGACGGAGTGCATGTCAGCATTGTTGATCCAAAGTCGCGGAGGATCATCATCTGGCGTTCGGTGTTTCCGCTTGACATCGGAAGAATTTCCGCGCCGATCGCGAACGATCCGTAATGCACGCCAAGTCCGCCGGTAAATAATCCGTAGCCGTAACAGTTTTGAACAATATCATCGCGCGTGCATCCGGCTCCGGCGAGCGTTCTTGCCATTGACTGCCGCCAGATATCAATGTCTTTATGAGTGTACTCGTTTACAATCGGCTTTCCGGTTGTGCCTGTGCTCATGTGAACTTCCACAATTCTGTCCTGCGGACAAGCGCGAAGCCCGTGCGGGTAATTGTGCCTGAGATCGTCCTTGGTTGTAAACGGCAGCTTATCAATATCTTTTATGCTGTGTATATCTTTTATTGATACTTTGCCTTCATCGAATTTATTCCTGTAAAAAGGAACTTTCGCGCATACCGTTTGGGCGAGATTTTTTAAAGCGGCAAGCTGAAGTTTTTCTCTTGCCTGTCTTTCCATACATTCATTTTCCGGGTTGAAAATCATTGTTACTCCTGTTGTTTTGATATTGTATATAATTTACCTAATTTGCGCAGGCGTCTTGACAAATCCCGCGTTAGATTCATTGTAATATGCGAAAAAGTTTTCGCGTCAGTATTGTACATCGCGCGCAGCGCTTTGTTTGAAATTGTCGCTGCTGTTACAGGCGTCACGGCTTTTATTGTCGCGTCGGCTGGTATAACATCAAGCACTTCCATTTCGCCGAAATGTTCTCCTTCGCTGTAATTATACAGGAAAGTATCTTTTTTTATTACAGATACCTGCCCTCTTATGATAAAAAATATTTTATCATTAATTTTTCCTTCTTTAATTATGATATCATCCGCGCTGTATTCCTCTTCCGCCATAAACGGTATTATATTATCAAATTGATCTTCGGACATTCCGCTGAATAAAAAAAATTTTAATAATTGCGCTGATTCCATAATTTCCTGTTTTATATATTGAATTTAAAAAATAAAACATCGCCGTCCTGAACGGTATAATCTCTTCCTTCCAGCCGGTACCTGCCGGCTTCTTTTATTTTCGCCTCAGTTCCGTACTTGAAAATATCATCGCAGGTATAGACCTCGGCTTTTATGAATCCTTTTTCAAAATCCGTGTGAATAACGCCTGCCGCTTTTGGAGCTGTGTCCCCTGAGTGAAATGTCCACGCTCTGCATTCATCTTTTCCTGTCGTGAAAAAAGTGCGCAGCCCAAGAAGTTTATACGCGCTGCGGATCAGAGAGGACAGTCCTGTTTCCTTAAGGCCTATGTCGTCAAGGAAAGCTTTTTTTTCCTCCGGATCATCGATGCCGCAAAGGTCCGCCTCAAATCTTCCGCAGATTAATACCGCTTCGGTTCCTTCGCTCTGTGCGCGTTTCTTTACTACATCGGCGTATTTGCTGCCGTTCTTAATTCCGTCCTCATCCACATTGCACACATAAAGCTGCGGTTTTGCCGTTATAAAATGACAGTCGTAAACCGCGGCTTTTTCCTCATCGTTTAATCCAAGCGAACGGATAGGCTGAGCGTTCTCAAGAGCCGGATTGATTTTATCGTTTAACAGCGCGAGAACAAACTCGTTCGCTTTTTTTTCATTGGGATTTTTCAGTGATTTTTCCGCGCGCTCGCGCCGTTTCGCGAGGGTTTGCATGTCAGCTAACGCAAGCTCTATGTCGATTGTCTCGATGTCAGATAACGGATCGAGTTTTTCGCCGCCTCCCGAAGATGCGCGCACATGAATTACATCACTGTTTTCAAAGCAGCGGACAATGTGGGTGTAAACGGCGGCGTCGCGTATATGCGAAAGAAACGTATTGCCAAGCCCTTCGCCGCGGGACGCGCCTTTTACAAGACCCGCGATATCGGCGAATTCCATTGTCGCGTGAACTGTTTTTTCAGGGATAAAAATCGCGGACAGTTTATCCAGCCTTGAATCCGGAACATCGATGATGCCGATATTCGCCTTAACGGTGCTGAACGGATAGTTCGCCGTTTCCGCGGGAGCGCCGCACAAAGCCGAGAATATTGTCGTTTTTCCCACGTTAGGAAGCCCCAAAATGCCGCAATTTAAAGCCATGAGCGATTATAGCACATTCTGTGGTGTCAGTCACCCGCGCTATAGTGTCTGTCCACAAAGTCGGTTGCTTTGCATTACCCCGGATATCGCGGTGGCAGCGGTTAGGCAGATTGTTGGTATTATATATTTTTCTGGCTTATAATTTAGTTATATGATTGGTTTAATTATTATTTTGTTGATGGCACTGGTTTTTATAACAGTTCTTTTTTTCAAGAACCTGAAAGAAAAAATGAGGCTTGAGAATCTGGTTAAGGAACGCGATAACAAGCTCGCGCGCGACGCGGGAAAACGCGAAGAACAAGAAGAAGCGGCGCTGGCTTCGTCTCAGACAAAATCTTATTTTCTTTCCAATATGAGCAATGAAATTCGCTCGCCGATGAACGCGATTCTAGGCGTTACTGAAATTATAATGCACAGCGAAAAACTTCCCGCGGAAATCGAGGAAGGACTGGAAAAAATTTACAGTTCATGCGATTCGCTTTTATATATAATCAACGACATACTGGAATTTCTTAAAATGGAAACCGGTAAAATTGATATTGTTCCCGCGAACTACAAAACCGCGGACATGATCAATGACTTAGTCCGCCTTAACATGATGCGGGTAGAATCGAAACCAATTGATTTTGTGCTATATGTTGATAAGAATGTTCCTGTTAATTTATACGGCGATGAACTGCGTATCAAGCAGATTCTGAGCAGTTTAATTTCCAATGCATGCAAATTTACCGAGTCTGGAAAGATTTTTTTATCCGTGCAGACTGACGCGAAAAGCGCGGCTAAAGACAATGAAACTGTCCTTCTGTTAAGCGTGTATGACTGCGGTTATAACATAACAAATGATAAAATCCGCGAAATGTTCGATGAGCAGGGGTTTAATGATCAGGGGATTAATTTTGAGGGAACCGATCTTGGGTTCGCGGTTACGCTGAAGCTTGTAAGCCTTATGAACGGACAGATTCGCGCTACAAACGAACGGGGCAGGGGGTCGTTATTCGGCGTAAAGCTGCCTCAGGGAATCGCGAATAACGAGGCGCTTGGAAGGGAAGCGGCGGAAAATCTCATGCAGTTACGCGCGAATATGAAAAAGATGAAAAGAAGCCAGATTACCCGCGAGTCCATGCCTTATGGCAGCGTTTTAATTGTAGATGATGTAGATACAAATATTTACGCTGTGTCCGGTCTAATGAATCTATACAATCTGAAGGTTGATACCGCGAAAAGCGGTCCCGAAGCGATTCAAAAAATTAAAGAAGGCGCGGTCTATGATGTAATATTTATGGATCACATGATGCCCGAAATGGACGGCATGGAAGCTGTTAAGCAAATACGCGGGCTTAATTATAAAGCGCCGATCGTCGCTCTTACCGGAAACACAGACGGAAGACTGGCGGATGTGTTTTTATTAAACGGCTTTGATGATATTATTTCCAAACCGATTGATACCTGCCTTTTGGATTATGTTCTTAATAAATTAATCAAGGACAAACACTCGTCAGCGGAAATAGAAGAATCAAAAAAAGCGGAAATAACAGGCAGCGTGGGGCAGCTTCAGCTTGATTATCTTTTAGCAGGGTCGTTTATTAAAGACACCAGCAATGTTATTAACTGGCTTGAAGAAGCTCTTAAAAAAGACGATTTTGACAATGATAGAACGTTAAGAAAACTTTCCGTTACAATTCACGGCGTAAAAAGCTCATTGTTGAATATTGAAGAAAGAAAACTCGCTGACCTCGCGCTAAAGCTTGAAACATGCGGACGCGAGCGCCATGAACAGGATATAAAATTTATCAGGGAAAAAATGCCCGATTTTTTGAATCAGCTTCGCGCGCTTTTGGAAAAGAAAACATTGCAACGCTGCGCGTAATTTTTAGCGCGCGGGATCGCGTTAAACTGTTTTATATAGGAGAAGAAAATGTCGTATAACGCTGATGAAAAACGCTACGATTCCATGAGATACAGAAGGTGCGGAAGAAGCGGACTTAAGCTGCCGGAAATCTCGCTCGGTCTTTGGCATAACTTCGGCGGAGTCGACAGATATGAAACAGGGTGCGAAACGGTTTTAACGGCTTTTGACGCTGGAGTGTGCCATTTTGATCTCGCGAATAACTACGGGCCTCCTCCGGGTTCCGCGGAGATTACATTCGGCAGAATTTTTAAAGAAAATCTTTTGCCTTACCGCGACGAAATTATTATCTCGACAAAAGCGGGCTACGGAATGTGGAATGGTCCTTACGGCGAATGGGGCAGCAGAAAGTACCTTATGGCAAGCCTTGACGCAAGCCTGAAACGCATGGGCGTAGATTATGTTGATATTTTCTACAGCCACCGCCCCGATCCTGATACCCCTATAGAAGAAACATTGGGCGCGTTAGCTGACATTGTCAAACAGGGAAAAGCCCTGTATGCCGGCATTTCCAATTACAGCGCGGAGCAGACAACCGCGGCTGTTTCCGCGCTTCGCGGCTTTGGGGCGCCATGCCTTATTCATCAGCCAAGCTACTCCATGTTGAACCGCTGGATAGAAGACGGCCTTTTAGACGTCCTTGAGAGAGAAGGAACAGGCTGCATTTGTTTTTCGCCGCTTGCGCAGGGTCTTTTAACCGGCAGATATCTTGACGGAGCGATCCCCGAAGGTTCCCGCGCGTCCAAAGGCGGTTTTTTAAAACCATCCAACATAACGCCTGAGCTTCTAAAAAAATTAAACGCGTTGAATGACATCGCCAAAGAAGGCGGCAGATCTCTTTCAGCCCTCGCGATTTTATGGATACTCCGTGACAAGCGCGTTACCAGCGTGCTTATCGGCGCCAGCTCCTCGACTCAATTAAAAGAAAATCTTTCCGCCCTTTCGCATCCGCCTCTTTCAACAGAGGAGCTTGAAAGGATCGAAAAGATTTTAACGTGATGAACAATTAACGCGACTGTACGTTCCCTTGACAATTGGGTTTTGAATTTTTATTCTTGTTTACAGCGGGATTATATGATAAATAGAGAAATTATTGCCATTAAAGACAGTATCTTAAAGAGTGTAGGCAATGATTGTGAAAAAATAATTCTCTTTGGTTCTCATGTTTATGGAACTCCCAGAGAAGATAGTGATTATGATGTTTTTGTTGTTTTAAAAGATGGCAGTGAAAAGCCAATATCTGTATTACAAAATATATACGGAAGTTTGGCGCAAAACCTGAACTATAAAAGCGTAGATGTTCTTGCGAATTACAAAAGCCGCTTTGAAGAAAGAAGTAAATTGCCAACCATAGAGCGTACCATTGCGCAAAAAGGGATGGTTCTATATGACCGCGCTTGATATAGCTAAGGACTGGCTTCGTTACGCAAAGAGCGACCTCAACACCGCGAATCATATGTTTAATGATGTTAACCCAAAAGAAACTGAAATATCCTGTTATCATTCGCAGCAATGCGCGGAAAAATCCCTTAAATCATTTTTGGTCGCAAAAAATATAAACCCTCCGCGTACCCACGACCTTTTGGAATTGAATAATCTCTGTTTAGTTCAAGAGCCTGAGTTTTCAACCATGCAGCAATATTGCGTATTCTTAAATCCTTATGGTGTTCATGTTCGTTATCCTAACGAATTAGCTGTTGATGACGCGGCAGCAAAATCAGCGATTATACATGCGCAAAAAATATTTGATTTTTGTAATCTTTTAATTAATAGAGTTACACAGGACAATACGGGATAAGAACAACCAAAACTACTTACAAGCGGGAAACGGGAGTCGGACCCGCGACATCGACCTTGGCAAGGTCGCGCTCTACCACTGAGCTATTCCCGCGCTTATTTTACAGTATCAAATACAGGGAAAATTGTCAATAAGCCGAAAAGGCATTTATCATTGTATTAAAATCCGGCATAATTCGGCTTAAATCACAGTAGTTGCTTCTATTTTGACAAATCCATCGCGCCAAATTGTTTATTACAGTTTCCGCACTGATAAATAGGCTCACTCTTATGACTTATATTGGAAGAAGAGCAATATGGGCAGTAAGTAATGGTGTCCATTACGCAGCTTGTAATAAATATACAAATTAAAATAAACATTGATATTAATAATTTTTTCATTTTTTTCTCCTATAATAGCGGCTTTAACTTACCTGCGCCGAATGATTTATTACAATTGCTGCATTCATAATGAATTTCCGATAAACCTGTTGATAAATTAAATTCTGACACTTCAACAATATTAGATGAAGAGCAAAATACGCAATAGGAAACAGAATCTCTTTTACATGACACAAAACCAGAACCGATAATCGCGATTGCCAGTAATAAAAGCAATATTTTTTTCATTATTTTCCTCCGTCTGATTAAATTCATACTTTAATTATATATCATCTTTCCATGATTTCATAATTTTTTTACAATGCCTGATTATTTGTATAAGACAGGATACTAGATGAAAATCCTTCTTTTTTATACAATAACCTTATAGATGAAATGGGCTAAAAAAGAGATTTCCGGCGAAACTGTAAAAGAAATTTCCTTAAAATATAATTGCGATCTTCTTACTGCTTCTATATTTCTGCGGCGGGGTATAAATTCCGGCGAGTCTATCCGATATTTCCTTGAAGACGATATTTTATCCTTAAGAAACCCTTTCGCGTTGAATGGAATGGAAGACGCTGTTGAACGGATTCTTCACGCTAAGGAAGAGGGTGAGAAAACGCTGGTGTTTGGCGATGATGATGTGGACGGCATAACAGGAACGGCGCTTCTCGCGGGATATCTTGAAAGCATCGGGATGGATGTTACATGGCGTATTCCTACGGGCGATGAGTCTTACGGGCTTTCTCTTGACGCGGTTGAGAAATTCGCCGCGAATGACGGCACGTTAATTATTACTGTCGACTGCGGAATCACGCGTTTTAAAGAAATTAAAAAAGCGAATGAGCTTAATATCGATGTGATTGTGACCGATCATCATGAGCCTCAGGAGGAGCTTCCCGAGGCTTTGGTTATTATCAACCCAAAAATGAAGGATTCGACATATCCTTTCCGCAATCTCGCGGGTTGCGGCGTTGCGTTCAAGCTTGTGTGCGCTCTTCGCTTCGCGCAAAAGAGCGAGCTTTACGGACAGCAGATTTGTCTATTAAACACAAGGCCTGTTAATGACGCGTGGATTATCGAAATCGCGAAAATGCGTAATCTCCATGTGTATGATACGTTATCTGAAACTATTATTCCGGGCATGGTTTCCATCAGCGGAACCCGTCTTCCTTCTTTTCTGGAAGGGCAGCATATTCTTTGCTGGGACGCGCCGCTTCATAAGCAGACATTTACGAAACTTTTCGGCAAGGGAGTCGAAATCGGGCTGATGGATATCGCTCCGCAAATCGGCAAAGAAATTCCGCAGACTAACGGGATAAGTTTACTGCGCATAAAAGAGCTTTCTAAAATCGCCAAGTATTCCGAAAAGGAATTAACCGAGCTTGATGTTCTTGTAAATCTTTTTACATCTTACGCGAGGCTAAATGAAAAAAATTCCGCTGATACCGAAATCGAGAATTCCGATCTTCAGCTCGCTGCCCTTGGAACAATCGCCGACATTATGCCCATTGTCGATGAAAACAGAATTATTGTCCGCAGAGGACTTGAGTCGCTGGAAAAAAAACCAAGACAAGGTCTTTCGCAATTGCTGCAGAAACTTGATTTAGCGGGCAAGCGCTTTGACGCGAAAGATATCTCATGGAAACTTTGTCCCGCGATTAACGCCGCCCGCAGGATGGGATGCGCGCAAACCGCGGCGGAGCTTTTTTTTGAAAAAGATTCGCATAAAAAAGAAACGCTCGCTGGTGAACTCGCGGCAATGAACGAAAAAAGAAAAGACCTTGAAGAAGATTCATGGGCTATTGTCGAATCAATGGCTTATAAAAGTTTTGAAGAATATGAGCAAAAAATTTCGCTTGTCTATAACGAAAAAATCAACAGGGGCGTAACAGGGCTTATGGCGCAGCGCGCCGTAAGATGTTTTAATGTGCCTTCTATAGCGGTTTCTGTCGGCGATGATATCTGCACAGGCTCTATCCGATCGGCAAGAGGCTATAATATCGGCGTTTTTATAGAACAGTGCGGCGATCTTTTTATTGACGCCGGAGGCCACAGAGCAGCCGGAGGTTTTAGCATGTATACAAAAAACTGGGACGCTTTTCTGGACCGAGTAAAATTTGCCGCGTCTTTGATCGAATTTGAAAACGCGCGGGATGAGTCAATTATTCAGATTGACGCGGAGCTTCCTCATGAGTACCTTTCGCCGGATATTTTAAAACTTGTTGACAGGTTTGAGCCTTACGGGCACGAAAACGAACAGCTTGTTTTTATGACCAAAAAATTAACAGTAAAAGATATAAATTTTATCGGAAAGCCTGAAGCCAAACATGTAAAAATGACTCTTGACGCCGGCAAGTATAAATGGCCCGCTTTGTACTGGCAGAGCGCGGACCGCGTTATGAACGGAGAGTTTAATATTAACGATAAAGTTGATATCGCTTTCAATCTGAACCGCGATTATTTTAAAGGAAATGAGATTCCTCAAATGATGATAATGGATTTGAAAAAAAGCGAAAGCATTACAATTGATTAATCCGTACGGATTATTTACGGACTTTTATTAATTTTTTGATGCTGTAAAAAGGAATTTGCGTATGTTAAAACAATTAGTATTTTTTCTTTTAATTGGTCTCTTGTCAGCGGACATTGCCTCAGCGCAGATATTTTACGCGCTGATACCGGAATCTCCTCAGCCGGGCGATCCGATTACAATCGGCGTAAACACATCATTTACGGAAGCTTTATTGTTCGCTGACGGAACGCAGGTCGCGAGAGCCGGCAGTTTCTTTGTGCCTCCCGAAGACGAACAGCCGGGTTTTTACGCGGCGATTATCGCTGTTCCTACTACTGTTACGGCGTCGAATGTACTAATCAGACTAAATAACAGAGGCGTTACAATCAGGGAAATACCTGTTAAATTGACGCCAAAAGAATTTCGATCCGAAAATCTTTATTTGACTCCCACAATGGTAAGTATTGTAACAGATCCAAATCCTCAAATACAGATTGAAAGAGATCGTTTCTGGCAGATAATTATGACTACAGGAAATCAGGTTTATCATGCCGGTGAATTTATGATTCCTGTGGATTCAACGAGAAGGACAAGCATATTCGGCGCGAGGCGCGTTAATATTTATCCTGAAGGATGGAGATCGATTGAGATTCACGCGGGCGTTGATTTCGGTTCGCCTTCGGCTGAAAGATCAATTCATCAGATGGAGGTATACGCCTGCGGTAGAGGATTGGTTGTTCTTGCCAGAATGCGGATATTATCGGGCAACTCCGTAATTATTGAACACGCTCCCGGCGTTTATTCGGTATATTATCATCTGGACAGTATTTCCGCGCAGGAAGGCGCGATTGTTGAAATGGGAACTGTCATCGGGCGCGTCGGCTCGACAGGATATTCCACTGGATCTCATTTACATTGGGAACTGAGGGTCGGCGCGGAAAACACAGACCCTGACGCTTTTGTAAGCCGCCCTATTCTTGACAAAGAATTAATAATTAGTAAAATCTATAATAGAAACGCCAAGGATTTAATTCCCAGGCTGCATAAATAAAAAATTTTTTACCGGCAGGAAAGTGAGGTGATTTAATTGGCGCATATCACAGTTGATGATAATGAGATGCTTGAAAAAGCTATCAAACGTTTTAAGCGAATGGTAGAAAAAGAGGGCATCATCCGCGAATTTAAAAAACGCGAGTATTATGAAAAACCTTCAACCATCCTGAACAGAAAAAAGAAAGCTAACGCGAGAAAATTAATGAAGAGAAACCGCAAGGGAAAGGGAGAATATTAATCAATCATCTGATTAAGCATAAAAATTTTCCGCTAAAAAGACAGAATACGGAAAGCCGTATCCTGTCTTATTTTTGCAGGCATATAAATTTTAAAACAGCGCTTTTTTTTTCGCAAATAATTTTTTTAACAACATGCGCGACAATTCCGCCGATTTCCGCGGTTGATCCTCAGCCGCAGGTTTTCTCAAACATAGAAATTGTCAGCCCGCGGTGGTACCGCTTCGCTGACGGCGTTGATTATTTGCCCGGGAAAATTGAATCTCCGCGGCTTGAGTTCTGGGCGCTGAGAATTGATCTTGACGTTGAGAACCTAAAAATTGTCACTGGATCAAGCGGAGCCGGAATCAATACGGCAAATTCGGGCAATACTTTAAGCAGAAGAGTTTCCAGTTTTGTGCGCGAAAATAATCTTATTGCCGGAATAAACGCGGTACCGTTTGATATTGTCTCGGCGAGAGAAGGAGAACCGATTAGAAATCTGGGAATAATAATTTCTAACGGAGAACGCTTGTCGCCGATAAACCCGTATTATGACGCGCTTGTAATATACGCGGCGCAGCGCCAGTCATCCGATCAGGCTGCTTATCCATACAGAAGGGCGGCGATTGTAAGACAGTCATCGATTCAGTCAGCTGAAAACATCGAAAACGCAATCGGCGGTTTTTTTCAGATATTAACCGGCGGAGTTCCAGCCCAAAGAACATTAACAAATGACGCGAGACATCCGCGCAGCGCCGCCGGAGTTTCTGATAACGGCAGATATCTTTATCTTTTGGCGGTTGACGGCAGAAGAGCAGGGAGCATAGGTTCCACAGAAAGAGAAACAGCTATTCTTTTATACAAGCTTGGAAGCCGCGACGGGATAAACTTCGACGGCGGCGGCTCGACCGCGCTCGCGATGCGTTTCACTGACGGAAATATCAGAACAGTGAATACACCCATTCATATTTTTCCGGGGCAGGAACGCGCGGTCGCCGGCTGTATCGGGATCAGAGTGGATTAATTTAAAAATTGAAGCTGTTCTAAAACAAAAAAATCATTTTATTACAAACTGCCAATACGGCATATACGGAAAGCCCCGGCAGCTAGGATAGCAGGAATTTGTAAAAGTGTTTTTTGACGAGTCCGAAGCTCACGTTCAGGCAGCTAAAAATTATTCCAATTTAAATATTTTATTTAATATTTAGATAACATCGGACTTGATGACATAATCAATGCAAAAACACGCGCATTGCTCAGGCTAAAGCCTTCGCGCTTTTTCAATAAATTTTTCCTTCATTGTGCGCTACGCTGTTTTAATTTTTTTAATCTACACGGCTTTGCCGTGCATAAATGAGCGTATAGACGCTGCCGAGGCTTCCCGCTTATGCCGTATTGGTTATTTAAATATTAATTATTTATTGATGTTTTGGAACAGCTTCTGTCAAGATTCATTTTATATCATCCAAATATGGCGACTGTATTCGGCATTGGGAGGCGTCTATGGTCGCGTTAAATAAAGTTTTGTAAGTGGGTTTGTCCGGCGCTAGGATATAATTTAATAAATGAAATTTGAAACGCTGGACAAACTCATCAAAAAACACGTGTAAAAATTCCTGCCATTCTAGCCTCCCAAAGCTGTGTACAGTTGCCATATTTGCATTTTATGAAAAGTATTTTAACCGGAGTTTTGGAACAGGCTCAGTTATTAAATAAAGTTTTACCGAGGCTGTTCCAAAACCTTAATCCTTCCACGGGAAAATAAAATTTCTGAAAGTCCGCGAGCCGGTTTTTTCGCGTTCTTCGATTAACAGGGCGTCCCATGGAATCTTGCGGCGGTTTTCACCCGGGTTGGCTTCGATCCAGTCGTATTTTAATAACCTAAGGCGCAGCGCTTCATCAATATATAAAAGAATCCCAACAGGACCCGGAAACATAAAAGCGAAAAAGATTGAAAGCGCTAAAGCGACAATATTGTTCAATACTAAAAAAATGGAAAGCCCTGTGTTATCAAACGCGATTAACATGCATTTTTTTAGCGCTTTTCTTATATTTGGAGTAAGTCGCGCGATTACAGTAAATAAATATTGAATGGAAAGAACCGCGAATACCGCTGTCCAGAAAATTACCGCTGCGAGTGCTATGCCTAAAAGCGGAGACTGCATTTCTAGATAAAACGGAATGATAAGAGTAATGATAATAAAAATAATAAATACAACTAAACCCAGAACAAGGCCGGCAAGCCACGCTTTTTTAAATGAGTGTAAAAATTCTTTAAATGTGAATGAGCCGTAATCGGAAATTGGTTTGATTGTAAGCCCCGCTGCGGAAAGATAGACTGTACAGCAAAGAATGCCAAATGCGGTCAGAATAATTTCTAGCGCAAGCGATTCTATGAATAAAGCACCGAGCCTTGGCAGAAAAATCGGGATTGCTGTGCAGGCGAAGAATCCCAGGTTAAGAATTACAATCTTAAACAGGTTATCCCATAAATCATAAAAAGTTTTCTTTATAAGGAAGCCAATCATGTTTTAATAGTATCGATGTGCCTGTAATTATTCAATAGCGGCTTTAAACCGGTTTAGTTGTACATCAGTATTAATCTCAGTATAATTTTAGCGGGAGGAATCTGAATGGCGGTGATATCATGATTGTTATGAAATTTGGCGGGAGTTCTGTAGCGGACGCTTCCCGTATAAGGCATGTCGCGGATATTGTTAAATCTCAGCTTGCCAAAAAACCCGTACTTGTTCTTTCCGCGATGGGCGATACAACCGATCATCTTCTGGAAGCCGGCGATTTAGCGCTGAAAGACGGAAAGGTGCAGATAAAACATGTTGATAAGCTTCATCAGGAGACAATGAAAGGATTAAAACTGCCTGTTCAAAAAGATATCGGCGATTTAATGAGTGAACTTACGCGCCTGTTATCCGGCATCGCGCTTATCAGAGAGTTATCGCCGCGCACTAAAGATTATCTTGTTTCTTTTGGAGAGAGGATTTCAGTGCGGATTGCCGCGGCGTATCTTAAATCTATCAAATTAAACGCGAGAGCTTTTGACGCGTGGGAAGTTGGTTTTCTTTCTAACTCAAATTTTGTTCACGCGGAAATATTAAAGGAAAGCTGGGACTTGATTCCGCGGAAGATAAATCAGCAGATAACAGGAAATGTGCTTCCTGTTGTTACCGGCTTTCTCGCCAAGGATGAAAAAGGCAGCATCACAACGCTTGGCAGGGGAGGCTCGGACTTAACCGCGACGATGATCGCCGCTGCCTGTAAAGCCGATGAGGTTCAGGTGTGGAAGGATGTTGACGGCATCCTCACAGCGGATCCAAGAGTTGTGAATAACACAAAGCCTGTTCAAAATGTAACTTATGAGGAAGCCGCGGAGCTTGCTTACTTTGGCGCGCAAGTGCTTCATCCGCGGGCGATGCAGCCGTGCATGAAAACAGGAACGCCAGTTATCGTAAAAAATTCATATAATGTTGACGCTCCCGGCACGCGGATCGGAAACGCTGTTCCGGGGCAGAAAAAAAGTCCGCCTGTGCGCGCGATCACATCCAAGAGCAATGTAACGTTAGTTGATATTGTTTCTACAAGGATGCTCGGACAGCACGGTTTTCTTTCGGAAGTATTTTCTATTTTCGCGAGGTACAATGTTTCAATTGATATGGTCGCGACAAGCGAAGTATCGGTTTCTCTCACTCTTGACAATACTTACGATCTTAGCGAGATAAAAAAAGAACTGAACAAAATCGCGAGCGTAGAAATTAAAACCGGAAACGCGATTGTTTCGATAATCGGAAACGTTAAGCGTTCATCGGAAATTCTCGCGAGAGCTTTTAAAATTTGTCAGCTTATCGGAGTTACTGTGCAAATGATTTCTCAGGGAGCCAGCAAAGTTAATATAAGTTTTATAGTTAACGACAGCGAGTCCGCTGAAGTAGTAAAAGCGCTGCATTTGGATTTCTTTTCCGCGCAGGTAAAGTAAATTTACGTGTCAGCTGGTTTTTAGGAATTAAGAAAAGGATATAAGCAGCATGAATATAGCGTTAATCGGTTACGGCAGAATGGGAAAGATGATCGAGCAGATCGCGCGTTCGCAGGGACACAGCGTTAACGCGGTTGTTGATCCTTTTTTTTCTTCTTCCATTAACGGCGTAAAAATTTTTAATTCAATCGCGGAAGTTGATTTTAGTTCTGTTGACGCCGCAATTGAATTTACTCAGCCTGATAAAGCCGTTGAAAATATCATCGCTTTAGCTCAAAGAAGAATACCTGTAGTCGCGGGAACGACCGGCTGGTTCGATCGGCTTAACGAAGCCGCTGACGCTGTTAAAAGCGCGGATAGTTCTCTGTTGTGGGCGTCAAATTTTTCTTTGGGCGTTAATATGTTTTACCGCATCGCCTGGTACGCGGCGGAACTCGCGGATAATTTCAGCGAATATGACGCGGGAGGTTTTGAATCTCATCACAATAAAAAAATGGACAGCCCTTCCGGAACCGCTAAAACTCTCGCGGAAGGCGTTCTCTCAAAACTAAAAAGAAAAAATAAAATTGTTTACGAAACATTAAACCGCAGGCCGGAAGCGGACGAGCTTCATTTTCCAAGCCTTAGGATGGGAAGCGTTCCCGGCGTTCACAGCTTGTTTTTTGATTCTCAGGCGGATACAATTGAAATCACTCATACTGCGCGCAGCCGCGAAGGATTTGCCTCAGGCGCGCTGCGGGCGGCTCAATGGCTTACAGAGAAAAAACGAAGCGGTGTTTTTACAATTGATGATATGATGAAGGATTTATTTAAGGAGAATTAATACATGAGTGAATTCCGCGGCGCGTTTACCGCGCTTATTACGCCGATGAAGGAATCCGGCGAAGTTGATTATGACGGTTTTCGCAGGCTTGTACAGTTTCAGATAACAGAAGGAATCGACGGCATTGTTCCTCTTGGAACCACGGGCGAAAATCCTACGCTTGACGCTGACGAAGAAGATGAAATAGTTGAAATCGCGGTAAAAGAATCCGCGGGAAAAGTTAAAGTTATTGTCGGCGCGGGTTCCAATGACACAAGACACATGGTTAAATACGTTGAACGCGCTAAAAAATTCGGAGCCGACGCGGCGCTTGTAGTAACCCCTTATTACAACAAGCCAAACGATGACGGAATGCTCCGCCATTTTGAAGCGGCGGCGAATGTAGGCATACCAATCATCGTTTACAATATCGCGTCGCGCACGGGAAAAAATATTCCAACAGCGCTTATGGAAAAGATCGCGAGGTTTAAAAATATCGCTGGCGTAAAAGAATCATCAGGCGATATAAACCAAATGGGCGATGTTATCAAAGACATCGCGATGCCGAGGAAAAACAGCAGCGAAAAATTCTTTGTAATTTCGGGCGATGATTCATTCACGCTTCCTTTAATCAGCATGGGCGGAGACGGGGTTATCTCCGTTGTCTCAAATCTGCTTCCCGCGAAAGTAAAAGCGATGACAAAAGCCGCGCTGGAAGGCAGGTTCGATGATGCCCGCGCGCTCCATTACGAGCTGCTTCCGTTTATAAAAGCCGCCTTTGTAGAAACAAACCCTGTGCCGATTAAAAAAGCTCTTTCGTGGACTGGACTCCCCGCTGGTCCCGCGCGGCTTCCGTTAGGTAAAATGTCAGCGGCAAGCGAAGACATTTTAAAAAAGGCGATGGTTGACATGGGGATTTTAAAATTGGGTTCCGGTTAATTAATTCTTTTTCGTTTTATATTTTATTTCGGGCATATAAAAATATTTTTTTATTTATCGCGCGCATTCGCTGTCATGTCCTGTCAATATATCAAGTCCATGTTTTAAATCGTCAATAATAAATTCAAGGTTTTCGCGCGCCGCTTTTGGGCTTCCCGGAAGATTGACAATCAGTGTGCGCTCCCTGATCGCGGCGGCGGCTCTGCTTAGCATCGCGCGTTTGGTGATATTCATGCCTGCCGCGCGCATTGCTTCGGCGATTCCCGGAACAAGCCTGTGCGCCGCCGCGATTGTCGCTTCGGGCACGCGGTCGCGCGGAGAGAAACCTGTGCCGCCTGTTGTAAGGATCAGATCGGCAAGAGAGTTATCGCAGACGCGTTTCATTTCATTTTCCAGCGCGGTTTGATCATCGCTTAGCAGGGTGTAACCAGCTTCTATATAAACGGATTTTTCATTATATTGTTTTGGCATAATAACTTCGCGGATAATCCGGCTGCTTTTATCCTCGCGTTCTCCCGCGAAACCTTTGTCGCTTGCTGTGATTAACCATACACGGTATAATGCTTCGCCGCGGATATTTATCTCATCACCCGCGTTAATTATTCCGCCTCTTGTTACGCGGGCGAAAACACCTTCGCGCGGCATGATACAGTCTCCCATCACATTGTAAATCGCGCAGCGGATGTGACATTCTTTTCCTATTTGAGTGATTTCAAGAACGGCGGATTTTTCTTTATTGCCGCATTCAAGAAATGTTCCGACTGGGAGATTTTTTAAATCGATGTTATCCGCGACAATGTTTTCGCCAAAATCGCCGTATTCAACCTTAGCGCCTTTTTCTCGGAAGTCTTCGATTTTTTCATACGAAAGCAGACTCACCTGCCTGTGCCACTGTCCCGAGTGAGCGTCACCTGATAATCCGTGACCGGCGATTAATTCAACGCTTCCGATATCGCGTTTTGGTGTTCCTTTTTCGGAGCTTACGCAAACCGCTAAAATTTTTCCCATAGATAATTAAATTATATCATATGAGCCTTTTCTAAACTCGGTTAGTTTTAGAAAAGCCTATTTTTATTTAGCCGCCGATTTTTGACATGCTTTCTGATTGAGGTTCCTGTCCGCCATAAATACTTGAGAGCGTATGGAAACGGGGTTTTTTATGTACCGCTTCTCCGATCGCGCGCGAGATTTCGTCATCGTTTTTGCCCGCGGTTATTAGTTCTTTAAGATCAAGACCAATCGAATCTGACAGGCATAATTTTAAAAAGCCTGTAGATGTCAGGCGCAAACGATTGCAATTTTCGCAAAATCCGCGGGTTACAGCGTTTATAAAACCGATTTTTCCCTTAAAACTTTTTAGACTATAATAAACCGCTGGACCGCTGCCTTTTATACTATGATACGGAGTCAGAGTTCCGAATTTTTTTTTGATTATTTTCGCTGTTTCATTTCCCGGAACCGGCAGCAGACCGGAAGCGCTGCCTACAGGCATTAGTTCAATGAAGCGGACAATTATATTTTTTTCTTTTGCTAAAGATATAAGGGGAATAATTTCATCTTCATTAATGCCGCGTACCGGCACGCAGTTAATTTTTACTGTTATTTGATTTTCCAGAAGACGATCGATTGCCGGTATTATCATATCCGGCAGCGCCGGATTTTGCGTTATGTGACGATTTGAACCGCTGCGGGTTATTAAATTGTATTTTTCCTTTGACATAGAATCAAGGCTGATATTGATTGAGTCAGGGAGAGCCGCTCCTGTCAGTTTAACATCATCAAGATACGCGCTTAGAAGAATTCCGTTTGTTGTAAGAGTGACATTCTCAATTCCGGGGATTGATTTTAACTTATTTAAAAACGATGATACTCCGCGCCTTAAAAGCGGCTCTCCTCCCGTTACTCTGATCTTTTTTATTCCAAGCGCGGAAAAAATATTTATAATTCTGATTATCTGCTCAAAAGTCATAATGCTGTCATGCGGTTTCCACTCAACGCCCTCAGGTGGCATGCAGTAAACGCATCTTAGATTGCAGCGATCTGTAACAGAGACGCGAAGATAATCAAGAACTCTCCCATATGAATCTATTAATTTATTTTTCATTTTTTTGCCGGGCACTATTCATTTAAAAAATGTCCTGAGTTTCCTCCACTTTTTTCACATAGCCTGATATTATTTATTGACATTTTTTTATCAAGCGCTTTGCACATATCGTAAATTGTAAGAAGGGCCGCTGACACTCCGGTGAGCGCTTCCATCTCTGCTCCTGTTTTTCCGGTAAGTTTAACTTCGCAAGCGGCTTCGATTTCATTTTTTTCCTGATTGATTATAAAATCTACAGCGCATTTATCAAAATTGAGAGAGTGGCATAAAGGAATCAGACTTGAGCAATTTTTTGCCGCCATAATTCCTCCGACGCGCGCGACTCCAAGCACATCGCCTTTTTTTACAGCGCCGCCAAGAACGGCTTTTATCGCTTCCTCATTCATGGAGATGATTCCTTTAGCGGTCGCGGCGCGGGATGTTATTTCCTTCCGCGAAACATCAACCATGATTGCGCCGCCGCGTTCATCAAAATGAGTAAGTTCACCCATAACACGCCTCCTTAGATTATTGCTACGATCTCTCCGGCTCTGTTCCATGTATACGCGTCTAACGGCTGCCCAAGTTCATAAAGTTTTTCATGAAACTCAGTGCTTTTTAAAATACCAATAAAAACTTCCATTTCCCGCGTGTTAAGCGAATCTGAGCAGACAGCGAAATCATATTCCTCTTCACCTAACGGAATAAAATCAAGATTAAATGCTTTCGCGGCGGAAGCTATTCCGATTCCCGCGTCAGCGCTCGCGCTTTGCACAGCGGCCGCGACAGCCATGTGGGTGACGGCTTCCCTTTCATAGCCGTCAATGTTTTTAGGATCAATTCCTTCTTTTTTTAACAAATAATCAAAAAATAGGCGCGTTCCGGCTCCGCGCTGCCTGTTAATAAAACGGCGTCCGCGCAGGTTCGCGATTGATTTAATCCCAAGCGGATTCCCCTTTTGAATAATAAGCCCCTGAATTCTGCCGACTCCCTTAATCAGGCAGACATCGCGTTTATTATCATTAGCTGCGTTATGCGATCTGTTTATATTATCGTTAACGCTTGAATCAAATAAAATTTTTTTAATCCAGCTGATGTTATAGTTTCCGGTTTCTTCATCAAGAAGATGAACGGGAGCCAAATGACATTCACCGCGTTTTAGGGCAGTGAGCCCTGCCATGCTTCCTACATGAGAACTGGCGAGAGAGGCGCACGTCATTTTTGACGCGTTGTTTTTCGCGGTTACGTTAGATGACATCATGTCGGCGATCACATCAAGAATAAGGTCGTGGCTGCCGACAGCGACAAGCGTATGATCTATTTCTTCCAAAGAACGGTAGAGCGCGACTTCCGCGGTTTCGCCAGCTTCGATGCCTTCGCTATGCTGTTCGATGACGCAAAAACCGTCAGCTCTGACCAATGACATCGCCGCTCCCGCGCCTCTGGCAAGCGGAGAGACAACGAGCCTGCCGTTTACGCGGCCCGCTTTTACACGGACATATTCGCGGTGCTTTAAAGAAGAAACAATTCGCCTGGAAACGACAGCCTCTGTTTTTATTACGGATTTTTCCATGCCTCCGGCAAGAACGGACAGCACAGGCGAAACAAATGTTTCATAAGCAAGATACGCTGACACAGGATAACCCGGAGCGCCGATTACAGGTTTATTGTTTACTTTGGCGAGAATCACGGGTTTACCCGGCTTCATCGCGACGCCGTGAACAATTACTTCTCCTATTTCGCGTAACACATGAACCGTAAAATCTTCCGTACCGGCGCTTGAGCCCGCGTTAATTATTACAATATCGAATTCATCCGCCGCTTTTAATATATTTTCTTTTAAAAGATCGCGGTCATCCGGCACGGGAGCGAATCGAACCGGCGCTCCTCCTTCCTGGATTATCAGCGCTTCAAACATTCTCGTATTGGATTCTATGACTGCACCGTCTTTTAATAATGAGTTATTATTTATATCGCTGTCATTAATGCCTGATATATCAATTATCTCAGTTCCTGTGGGGAAAATCGCGGCTTTAGGTTTAGAAAATACTTCAAGGCTTGTTATGCCGCCTGAAAACAGAACGCCGATATCAATAGGCCGGATTTTATGGCGGCTTGGAATTATCATTTCGCCTGCTGTAATATCTTCGCCTATAGGCCGTATGTGCTGCCACGCGCGCGCGCTTTCCAGAATTTTTACATCATCGCTGTTTTCTGTCTGTATTAAATCTTCCGCCATAATTACAGCGTCGAACGGATGATAAACAGGATCGCCTGTGTCTATAATTATAAAATCTTTTCCGGCTTTAAGAACCAGAGGGCTGGATTCGCGCGCGCCAATTGTCGCGGAAGCTTTTACCGCGATTCCGTCCATAGCCGCGGCGTTATACATCGGAGAACTAAGGCGCGCGTAGATCGCGCGGGACGTTACGCGATCTAAGCTGTTTCCCGTTTGGATGATTTCAAATTTGGGAGCAAGGCATCCTTCCAGCGAGGAAAAAAATTTGTTAAGCGCGTCCTCTGCGGGAATATTGCTAAGATATAAATTTCGTTCTGCCATTTGGTTACCGGTTAGGTATATTATAACAGATAAACCGTAACCTGTTCATCTTTTTTTAAGCCTTCTTTGTTCAAGTCGATTTTTATATAGCCGTCAGCGCGCGTTAAAATAGAAATCATTCCCGCTTTTCCGAATACCGGCTTCGCGATAGTTATATCGTTTTCATTTATTAATATTACCGGATAGCATGTGGTTTTTCCCGGAGATCCCGGAATATTGCATGAAATTCGCGCGGTGATGAAACTTGAATTCGCGATGTCTGATATGGAATCCGTTGAAATTTTATTTATATATTGATTATAAAGATTTTTTATTAGCAGCGTAAAAATTATCATCGCGGAAACAGGATGCCCTGGCAGACCCGCGAATAATGTTTTGCTGTTTTCATCCCAGCCGAAAATTGACGGCTTGCCCGGTTTTACCGCGAGACCATGAGTAAATACTCCGGGTTTAGCGATACTGTTTATGACGCGTTCAGTAAAATCTTTTTCTCCCTGCGAGCTTCCGCCTGAAATTATTACAATGTCGCATAACGCGGCGGCTTCTCTGACGGCGGTTTCCAGTTTTTTTTCATCATCAGGAAAAACCCGCGCTGATATTATCCTGTAGCCGCTTTTAACCGCGAGTGATTTGATTAATTTTGTGTTAATGTCGCGTATTTGTCCCGGTTCAGGAACGCTATCGGGTTCAACAAGCTCATCTCCTGTGGAAAAAACACTTAACGTAAGAGGCGCGAATATATTTACGCTCGTTATTCCAGCCGCGCAAAGAGCGCCGATTTCCTGAGGACGGATTGTTTTGCCGGATTTTAAAAGAAGATTTCCTTTTTGAAAATCCTCTCCTGTTTCAACGGTTCCTATTCCCGGGGAGACAGCGTCGTTAATCGAAATTATTGTACCCGCGGTTTCGCAGTTCTCAATCATCACCACAGCGTCCGATCCTTCAGGAAGCATTCCGCCTGTCGGCACATACGCGCACTCACCGTCAGCGATTGAAATTTCGCATTTTTTTCCCATTTGTACAGAACCTGACAGCGTTAAAAAAACGGGAACGCCTTCGCCGGCTCCCATAATGTTTTTCGCGATTACAGCGTACCCGTCAACTGTAGAACGGCGGAATGAAGGAACATCGCATCCCGCGTAAATATCTTCAGCGAGCATATGGTCAAGCGCTTCATCCAGCGGGACGTTGATTATTTTTTTCCGCCATGTTTTTATATGATTTAAAATTTTTTCATTGGCTTGCTCAATTGTATCGACAGTAAGGAGCTTCATTGACCTTACCCGTTATATGATCGAAGATATTTCTCCAAGTGAGGGTTGGCGCTGCCTGAGAAAATTTCCTGAATGTTTCCTTTGATTTCCATTTTTCCATCATACATGAAAAAAACAGAATCGCATATACGCTTTATATGAGGCATCTGGTGACTGATTATTATCCATATTGATTGTTCTTTTTCTTGTTCTTCCTTGATTGTGTTCTCAAAATAATCAAGCGAGTCCATGTCCATCGCTGTCATTGCCTCATCCACGATAATAAATTTTGGTTTAAATATTACCGCGCGCAAAAACGCCAGTTTCTGCTGTTCGCCTCCGGACAGACTTTTCGCTCTTTGTTTTGATCGGCTGGAAAAATTCATTTTACTTAAGAACAAAGCGGTAGTATATGAATCAGGTTTTATATTACGCACCTGAAGCGGATATACAAGGTTATTATAGACTGAATCATCCATCATGTAAGGTTTGCGCGAAAGAAAAGTTATATCTTTATCGGTTAATCCTTCGCTGTCAACATCTCCTTCGTCCGGATTAACAAGCCCTGCCATTATTTTCGCGAGAGTTGATTTTCCTGAACCGTTAGGACCTATAAGCCCGTAAATGCCTGGTTTTTCTATCGCGAGATTGTCAATTACAAGAGTAAAATCACCTAATTTTTTTTTGATTCCTGTCAGCCGCATTAAAAGTTTTCCTCGCTTTTTTCGTTTTTACGGAGAATATCCGAAAAAGACTGAAGCGTGAACGCGATGACGAGTAACAGAATGCCGAGCGTTATACCCTGTGAAAAATCCCCCATGCTGCGCAGCATTGTTATCGCTGTTGTCATTGTCCTTGTTTTTCCCTGTATGTTTCCGCCGACAATCATTACAGCTCCCACCTCGCTGATCGCGCGGCTGAAAGCGGTTACAACAGCGAAGTAAAATTCTCCTTTCATCTCTCTTAAAAATAACAGTTGCGTTTGGAATTTGCCCGCGCCCATTATTTTCGCGAATATTCTGATGCCAGGAGCGGAACGCACCGCGTAAGTGTATACCATTCCGGTGATGATTGGAGTTATAAGAACCACTTGCGCGATCACCATCGCTTCGACTGTAAAAAGAATTCCCATAAAGCCAAGCGGCCCCTGGCGCATAAGTAAAAGATAAACTATTAATCCGGCGACAACAGGAGGCATTCCCATCAGTGTCCGGCATATCCTGACTACGATACGCTTGCCGGGAAATTGATGTTTTTCCAGAAGAAGTCCAAGAATCGCGCCAAGAAACGCGGATATTAATGTTGAAAAAAAGGACATTCTTAACGTTACGCCGATTATTAAAAGAGTATCCGCGTTGAAATTAAGAATGCCCCAGTTCAAGCTGATTATTTACCTTGGGTTTACCGCGTTAGGTGTAAATAAAGGCTGACCGTATTCCGCGATTCCAAACTGACCGATAAGCTGCTGGGTCGCGGGGCTGATAAGCCAGTTCGCGAAAGTGTGAGCGCCTTCGACATTTACATGAGGATGCCTCGCGGGATTTACAAGAATCACTCCGTAAAAGTTTAAAAGTTCCGTAGAACCTTCGCATACAGCCGGAAGATTTATTCTTCCGTCTTTGCTCCATGTAAGCCATGTGGCGCGGTCTGTCAGAGTGTACGCCCGCATTTCGCTTGCCATCTGCAATGTCGCTCCCATTCCCTGACCTACCGATGAGTATCTGCTTAAGCTGCTGACATCAATTCCGGCGGCCCGCCACAAGGAAAGTTCCATTGTGTGGGTTCCTGAGTTATCGCCGCGCGATACAAACGGCTGATTACCCGAAGATATACTCCTAAGAGTTTGTAAAATATTATTGTTAGGTGCAATGGTAGTAGCGTTTGGCCCGACAACAAGGAAGTCATTGTACATTACATCGTAGCGGATTGTCCCGTAACCATCGGTGACAAACTGGATTTCGTCGGCTCTAGCGTGAACCAAAAGAACATCCGCGTCTCCTCCGCGCCCCATATTTAACGCGGCGCCTGTACCAACCGCGATCACGTCAACAGAATATCCTGTTTCGCGCGTAAATATCGGAAGCAGGTAACTTAATAAACCGGAATCCTGAGTGCTTGTTGTGGTTGATAAAATAATATTTCCTTTTACTGGAACCGAACCGGTATTCTGCGAGCCGGTAGCGTACAATAATGACGCCGAAAGCAGCATCAATATTGTAAAGCCAAGAACTTTTAAACAAAGTGTCTTTTTCATTTTTTTCTCCTTCACATAATGGTAAGCACAGGCGTTTCCTCCTGTACTCTCATCAGCGTTACGCTGATTCGTTCCGCACCGCGTACCCGCGCGTAATTGGCGCGAGCCTTAGCGATACAGAATCGGAGTAATAAAATTATAACATAATTACATAAATTTCACATTGACGCCCGCGTAATCATTTTCTACTTTTAACGCGTCGAAAATTTGCGACATTTGCCCGCGGTGATGAAGGTTGTGAGTTATCTGCTGCTCCAGCATAAACCAAAGCGGAACTGAAGGCGGCTTGCCTTTATACCAGTCCAGTTTTACCTGCGCTTCAAAGTCTTTATCTTCAAGAGCGTTAACAAAATCTACCAGCGCTTTGTCGGCGGACGCGGAAAATGATACGGCTTGTTTCCACTGTTCAGCGCTGAGCTTGCCTTTAAAGTCCTGATATTTTGCGAGAGGCTTTACAGCTTTTTGTACAGCGGCGTTATCTGAAACCGCGTCTTTCATCAGATTGACAAAGTAGACAGTCGCGCCTGTGTTGTGGCAAAAAAGCCCGGAAAGACTTTTATAATAGCTTTTTCTGTCTTTTTCGCGATCGTCATCTGATAATTTTTCAATGATTCCCGCGATTGTTTTGTTTGCCTCCTGATTCTGCTTGGCAAACGTTAAAAATAATTTTTTCATAAAATTCCCCTTTGTTATTATTGATATATTATTATACTTTATGTTTTAAAAATATTCTAATTATTTTTTTGTTATTGACGTTTTAAAAAATTTTAACTCATTGAATAAGTCAATTATCCGCCGCCGCAGATTGGCAGGAAACTGACTTCATCGCCTTCCTTTAATACAGTTTTAAAATGCCTTAACATATGTATGCTTTGCCCGTTTACAACAATTAATAATTTTTTCGCGAGTTTATACGCGTCCTTGCCATATTGTTTATTGATATGCGTAAGCGCGTCTTTAATCGTTGACGCGGAGATTGACTCGTTTTCTTTTTTTATTTTATTTAATAAATCGGCGCGGTATTTTATCGTTACTTTCGCGCCGCTGGCAGGTTCCTTCATTTCTCTCTCCTAATTATTTATTCCCAGTTTTTTTAATTTCTTTTTTAACGGTACGCCGTTTTTATCCCAGCCGCGGGTTTTATAATATTTTTTTAACATGCTTTCAAGCGGGACAATGTGCTTTGGGTTTGCTTCTTCGTTTGGATTTCTATTTGGCTGAGGCGTTTTTGTTAAACGATCCGGGAGAGAATCATCAGAGGAGGTTAGACCCTCGCGCAGATTAAAAAGACGCTCAAGGTTATATGTGCGCTCACCGAATATTAAAAAATCTCCGGTGTACATCTGTAAACCTGTAGCGAGGCGAAGGGCTTCGGCGTGGGGGAAAAGAAAAAAAGTATTAAAACGCATAACAGGTTTTATTCCTAAAAGCAGACGCACAAGGCCTCCCGCGTGAGTCGCTATTTTTCCCGTTATTCGCGTAACAATGTGATGCGGTCCAAGATGAAAAAATATCGCGGGAACAAAAGTCTGTCCGCTGAAAAGGCAGAATCCGGCTGATGAGATCGCTTCAAGACCGTCTTGCAAAAAAACAGTAAGTTCCGCCTTGCCGGGATGATGAGCGTCGGTAGAAAGCACTCCTATTGATTCAAGAAGCGCCATATAGCCGCCGTTGAGATGGCAGCCGCCGCGGTTGCTCGTCGCGTAACCAAGGCCCATGCCGACAGAGCGCCTGGGTTCATAAGACGCCATCTCAAGGCCTTTTGAGTGCATCGCGAATTCTTTGCCGCCGTATTTTTCACTCATCCATTTGCTGCCGTTAGCGAGGTCAGAATATATTCCTTCCCGGTACGCTGTTTTTTTTAGTATATCCTCAATGTTATCTGTTTTTCCGAAATCCAAATTGAAATCCGCTATGCCTTTTTCTTTTAATTCCATAGCGAACGCTATTGTGGAAGCCGCGGATATTGTATCCATTCCTAAAGAATCGCATATATAGTTTAAATCTATAACTTTTCTTAGATCATTGGCTCCGATGTTTGGACCGAAAAATCCAACTGTTTCGTATTCCGGACCTTTTATTTCATGGCTTCCGTTTTCACCTGACAGATTTTTTTTAACTCTGCGCTCGCACCGGATAGGGCAGCTGACGCAGCCTGAGTTTCTGACAAGCTCGGTTTCAGCTAACGTTTCGCCGCTGACTTTATCTGCGTCAGGATCGTGTCCGTAATAAAAATTGCGGCTTGGAAGAGCTCCTGTAGCGTTTGCTTTATTTACAAGACCTGACGAGCCGTAACGAGGCAGCGCCTGGCCTGTCATCGGGTGATTTTTTATGAATTTTGTCCATTTTTTAATGTACGCGTAAAATTTTTTTGGATTGGCGATTACCGGCGATTTTGAGCCATACGCGTTAATTGCTTTTAGATTTTTTGATCCAAGCGCTGCGCCGCTTCCGCATCTTCCCGCGACGCGTTCGCCGCTCGCCGCGCACGCGTAACGGACAAGATTTTCACCCGCGGGACCGATTACAAGTTTGCCGTGAAAAGCCGGAAGTTTTTCCTGTACTGTTTCGGTATCAAGCCCCCAAAGATCATCCGCGGGGATAATGGATATTTCTCCGTCGATTATTTCTACGCGCGAGGGTTTTAGCGCGCGGCCTGTAATGATAAGCCCGTCAAATCCGGAACGTTTAAGCATAAAACCGAATGTTCCGCCGCAGTTGGACGAAGCGATGCCTCCTGTTAAAACATTTTTAAACGTCATGTTAAAACGGCTTGATGAAGGAGCGCCTGTTCCGTTAAGAGGACCTGTATTGATTATTATTACAGCGGCGGGATCCAAAGGATCGAGTCCGCGCGGCATCAGATCGTATAACAAACGGGCGGCAAGCGATTTACCGCCGATGTAATTTTTATAGTAATCCCAGCTGATTGGATATTCTTTAATTTTACCGGATGTTAAATCTATTTTCGCGTAACATGGCAGCGAAATAGCGGCGGTTTTTTTACTCATGACGCCGCCTCTTTATGCCGCGCTCCGCCGGAATTTTCTGAGGATGATTGATTGGTATTTGGCGCTGACATTTTTATAGCTTTTAATGGGCAGCGCGATTCGCAAATTCCGCAGCCGGTGCATTTCTGCGGCTGATGAAGTTCCGCGCATACATTTATATCTCCCCTGAATTTCGGCTGCGTTATGCGCAATGCGGAGGCTGTGCAGTCATGAACGCAGATTGAGCAGGCACTGCATTCACCGGCGGCGATTACAGGTTTTGGCCATTGTGAGCGTTTTACGGAAACGCAGGTTTTTCCCAGGTTATCTGTAACCGCGTTTTTCGGGCAGATTCTTCCGCAGACTCCGCAGTCAACGCATCGTTTTGAGTTAATTGCGTGTCTCCCGTTTCTTTCGCCGGAAATCGCGAAAACCGGACACAATTTCGCGCAGGCGGTGCATCCGCTGCATAAATCTGTTATGTTATACGACATTATTTTTCTGTCCTTATTCTTTCTATCATCGATCTATAACGTTTTTTATTATAGATAACAGGTACAGGATAGAGGGGATTACATTCTTTTCCTGCCCATTTTATCATCCGCGGCATATCCTCAGGTTTTATAAAGTCAAAGCCTTTTGGGATTCCCATTCTTTCATTCATCGCGTAAATCGCGTTAATAAAAGCGCGCGCGGCTTCCTGCTGTGATTTTTTATCTTTAATATCAGTAACTAATCCGGCTGTAATCGCGAGGCGCGCGAGTTTTTTATTTATTTTAGTTCCGTAATCTTCCAGAACTTTGGGAAGTATTACGGCGTTAGCAAGACCGTGAGGTGTATTGTAAAGTCCCCCGAGAGTATGCGCGATAGCGTGAATGTTTCCGACACACGCGCGAGTAAACGCGAAACCAGCTTTGTACGAAGCTTTAAGCATTGCCTGTCTGGCTTCGATATTGTTTCCATCTTTATATGCTTTTTCCAGATTCGCGAAAATTGATTTTACCGCGTCTAAAGCGAACAGCGTAGTCTCTCTTGTGTTATAAGTCCAGCCAAGATACGCTTCAACGGCGTGAGTGAGCGCGTCCATTCCTGTTGTAGATGTTATCGCGGGAGGAAGACCGGCGGTAAGTTCCGGATCGAGTATCGCGTAACGCGGAACAAGGCATAAATCCATGATAGCGTACTTGTGGTGAGTATCTGTATCTGTGATAAGAGCCGCTACAGTCGTTTCACTGCCTGTTCCCGCGGTTGTGGGAACAGCGATAAAAGGAGGAATTTTTCTTAACACCCTCAAAAGTCCGCCCATTTTGTTTACGGTTTTTTTCGGCCGGACAACCCTAGCCGCGGCTCCTTTCGCGGCATCCATCGCTGAACCGCCTCCGAGCGCGATTATTCCATCGCAGCCTTGTTCTATATAGAGCTTTTGTATTTTATTTACGGTATTAACAGATGGGTTGGGTTCAACATCAGCGAAAATTATATACGGAAACCGCGATTTATCAAGCTCATCGGTAATTCGCTTAGCTATGCCCGCTTTAACAAGACCGTTATCTGTCACGAGCATCGCTTTGTTTACTTTTTGCCCGCGCAGCAGTTCCGGAATTTTCTGAATGCTGCCAGGTCCTTCGATCGGAATCGCTTTCCTCCAGGGGAGAAGCCTTGCTCCTAAATTAAAGAAAAATTGAAAAACCCTGCAAAAAACACTTAACATATCATCCTCCGTTAATTTTATTTTTCGCTGTTTGCTGCCTCTTTTTTCTCACAATCAAAATTTATTATTACTGCTTCCGGATCTAAAAGAAAAAGCGCGTCAGCCGCGGTTTTTATCGCGAAAAGATACTGCTCCTCTGGATTAAACGCGCGGCACGCGGGACAAGCGCACCATGTATTATCATGACCTTCATCGGGGAGCAGGTGGAAGATTCGCGGAAGCGTAACTTTATCAAGAACGCCCGCGAAAAGCGTTTTCGCGTTGCCGCTTACAATCGCCGTTGTCTGCGGATTTGTCGGGCAAAAATGATGACTTATTCTGCGCCTGCCCTGCTCCATGCGGAACAGCCCGCGGTTCGTAAAAAAAAGCCGCCTTGGCAGAAGAAGAGGAAAATCCCTGCCGCCTGCCTCTACATTCATATCGTATTCGTTTATCAATTTTGAATATTTAAAACTTTTCTTTTTAAAGAATTTGTCGTTCAGGGCGAAAACAAGGGTATTGCATCCGTTCTCCAGCGCGAGTTTTATCAACTTCTCGCGTTCGCGGTCGTTTGTTCTCCTGCTGATGAATAATCTTTTTCTTGATTCTTCCATAAGTATAATATATGGTATTATTACAAATATAGCTATATGATTATATTATGCAAATGAAAATTCCTTCCGGCGAATGTCCGGTTTTTGATGTCGCTGTTATCGGCTGCGGAGTTTCAGGCGCGAACATCGCGAGACGGCTTTCCGCGTATTCGATTAAAACCGCGGTTTTGGAAAAAGACAGCGATGTGTCTTTTGGAACATCGAAAGCGAACTCGGGGATAATTCATGGGGGATTTCATCATAATAAAAAATACTTAAAAGCGCGGCTTGAAATGCAGGGCAGCCTGATGTTTGATCAGCTGCGAAGAGAGTTAAATTTTCCTTTTAAAAGATGCGGGATAATTGTCGCCGCCCTGCATAATGACGAGATGAAAGTTGTCGAACATTTATATTTACAGGGAGTGGAGAATGACTGCCTTGGAATTGAACTTTGTTCGCGCCAGAGAATTCTGGAACTTGAGCCGAAACTTTCTTATGATGTTGTCGGCGGTCTTTACGCGCCGGGCGGAGGAATAATCGAACCTTACCGCTTTGTGTTCGCGCTTGTTGAATCTGCGCGGAAAAACGGCGTAAGCTTTTTTACCGGTTTTAAGGCGAGCAAAGCTGAAAGAAACGGCGATTACTGGCATATTTTTTCTGAAAAATATTTAAATTCTGATTGTAATAAATCTGATGATATCGTAAACCGCGCGGAAATTAAAGCGCGTTATGTGATAAACGCCGCGGGCCTTTTCGCGGATGAAGTTTCCGCGTGTTTTAACGCTGAAGAATTTTCGATAACAGCGAGAAAGGGTGAATATTATCTTCTGGATCGCCTGACAAAAGCCTGCCCGTCTAGAGTTGTGTTTCCTGTTCCCACATCCGTTTCTAAAGGGATGCTGGTTATTCCTACTGTGGAAGGCACGGTTCTTGTCGGTCCTACGGCTGATGATACTGACGATAAAAATAATTTTTCCACTACTTCAAAACATCTTGAGCAGATACTTGTAAGCGGAAAAAAAATGATACCCTTTATTAGTCATAATGATGTCATAACATCGTTCGCCGGAATCCGTCCGTGTCTGGGCGAGGATTTTTATATTGAAGCGTCAAAAAAAGCTCCGTGTTTTGTTCAGGTAGCAGGCATTCAAAGCCCCGGGCTTACAGCTTCTCCCGCGATCGCTGAATATGTAAAAAATATTCTTGTTGATATGGGTTTGCAGCTAACGGAAAAGCCGCACTGGGATCCTGTCGTCGAAAATCATCCTAAGGCGGGATTATTAAATATAAATGAGCTTGATAATATGATTAAAGAAGATTCCGCGTGGGGTAATGTGGTCTGCCGCTGTGAAAATGTCAGCGAAGCGGAAATTGTTCAGGCTGTAAAGCTTGGTCACACAACTCTTGACGGCGTAAAGTATTTTACCCGCGCTCAAATGGGAAGATGTCAGGGCGGCTTTTGCACATATAAAATTATTAAAATTATTATGAGAGAAGCGAATCTTTCATATAACGATGTTACAAAACACGGCAGAACAAGCAATGTGATTCCCGGCAAGCTTGGGCAGGAACGCGGCGCTAAGGCAGCGGACGCTAAGGCAGCGGACGCTAAGATAGCGGGCGCTAAGGTAGCGGGTGTTAAATGAAAGAACTTCAGTACGACGCGGCTGTTATCGGCGGAGGCGCCGCGGGAATGGCGGCTGCTCTTGAACTTGATGAGCAGGGTTTCACCTGCGCGTTAATTGAAAGAGAGGATCATCTTGGCGGAATACTCATGCAGTGCATTCACAATGGTTTTGGTCTTCATGAATTCAAAGAAGAGCTGACAGGACCGGAGTTCGCCGAGCGATTCATTAACCGGGTATTAAAATCAAAAATCAATGTTTATCTTAACACAACAGTTACAGCTTTCGCGCAGGTTAATTTATCTTCTCATTCTGTCAATGGATCGCGCGAGCCGGCAAAGTTGCTTACCTGCGTATCGCCTGCAGGCGTTATGCGAATAACTTGCGGGGCCGCGCTGCTCGCGATGGGATGCCGCGAGAAAAACCGGGGAAATATCCGCATTCCAGGCTCGCGTCCGGCGGGAATTTTTACAGCCGGACTAGCGCAGCGCCTTATTAACATTGAAGGATACATTCCCGGTAAAGAAGCTGTCATTATCGGATCAGGCGACATTGGCTTAATAATGGCGCGGCGCATGAGCTGGATCGGGTGCAAGGTAAAGGCTGTTGTGGAAATTATGCCGTATCCCGCCGGATTGACGCGTAACATTGTTCAATGTTTAAGGGATTTTGATATTCCGCTTTATCTGTCATCGCAGACAACGAATATTTTTGGCAATGACCGCGTAGAAGGAATTGAAATTACTCCGATTGAAAACGGCGTTCTTAATTATGGCGAAAGTTTCAGGATAGACTGCGACACAGCGCTTTTATCAGTAGGGCTTGTTCCCGAAAACGAACTATCGCGGGCAGCGGGCATTGAAATGAACAGCGCGACAAACGGTACTTTAGTAGATTCTTTTTTAATGACAAGCGCTGAGGGCGTGTTCGCCTGCGGAAATGTTCTGCATGTCCACGATCTTGTGGACTGGGTCTGCGAGGAAAGCAGGCGGGCAGGGCGTTATGCGTCAATGTGGCTGAAAGGGCAAAGACCGCGGCGGCAGATAAGAACAAAGGCAGGTTCAAATGTACGTTATGTGAATCCTTCGAGGATTTCACCTGACAGCGAGAGTATTATTTACATGAGGCCCATGACTGTAAAAAATAACGCTGTTATCGAGTTAAGGCTCGGAAACCAGGTTATTATCAGCAGAAAAGAAAGGCATGTTCAGCCGTCGGAGATGATAAACTTTAAGCTTGATCAGAAGGATTTTGACAGAAAGGAAATTAATTCAGACTCAGTTCTGGAATTTTCAATCAATTAAAAGGAATTATTTTAATGCGTAGTTTAACATGTATCATTTGCCCTGTAGGCTGTGATTTGGAAGTGGAAGAAGATAAATTTCCGGGGAATAATCTTTCTATTAGCGGCAACCGCTGTCCGCGCGGGATAACATACGCGCAGGAAGAAATCAGTTCGCCTAAAAGGGTTGTAACCGCTACCGCGTTAATAGAAGGAGAATCCTGCTCAATTAGGCGCGCGCCTTTAAAAAGCTCAAGCCCGTGCCCAAAAGAAAAAATCTCCGCGATGTTAGACGAAATTTATAGTTTAAAAATTTCCCTTCCCGTAAAGGCGGGAGATGTAATTATCGCGAACTGGGACGGAAGCGGGATTGATATTGTAGCTACAAGATCAATCGGTGATACCGCCGAGAATTACCGCGGAAGCGCCAATGTTTGAAAAAAAAGAAAAAAAATCCGTAGATGATTTCTGGAATGAATATGAAATATCGACAGGAGAAAAAGTAATAGAACGCAGCCTTGGAAAATATATAAAAGGCTGGGACGAGTTTGATGAGAAAAAATATAACGATATATGGGGATTGGTTATAACAACATCAGGAGGATTCCGTTTTCATCATTTTCCAAAGCATAGCTGGATCGACGCGTTTACAGCAGGTTTTTCCGCGAAAGAACAGCCTAAAGAAAAAACAATTTTTATTCCGAATGATAAAATTTTTTCAGTTAAATTAATAATTGAAAAAAGATGGTGGGTAAAACTTTTAACAAGCTGTCCGCCGCGGCTTGTAATCAAATATAATGAGGACAGCGGCAGCGAAAACGCGGGAGAGAAACAATTAATTTTTGAAATTGAACACAACATCAAAAAACGAATGGATTAAATTAATCATTGGACTTGTTCAACTATTGAAGCTATCGAACAGCTCTGCTTTACTGACGCTGGACATAGTTCCTCAATTTTTCTGACTTCCATTATAACAGCTCCCTGATCATCCTTTACCCAGCCGCTTATTATCAAAGGCTGCTGATCGAATAACAGTTTGTTGTATCGATCGTAGACATCCGGAAATACAACAGTTTCATACATCGCGGTCTCGTCCTCCATGCTCAAAAAACTCATCGTAAGCCCGTCTTTTGTCCAGACATCCTTTTGCGTAACAGGCCATCCGATTAGTTGCACATAACGATTTAAATAATTTCCGATATTCGCCGCTTTAACGCGTTTTTTTACCGAAAGAACTTTATCCTTCCATAGAACAAGGGGATGAGCGCCGCGCAAAAAACCAAGAGCCATGTATTCCTCTTCCAACGCAGCGTAATCCGCGTTAGGTGAAGATTGATGGGCGGTAAACAAGGAACAGGATACAGGACTTAAAAAAAGCTCGTTTTGTTTTTTATCTGGAGCTGCCGCAAGCTTTGATAAAAGATAACGCGCCTGCATAATACGGGACTGGCCAGCTGAAATGCTGTCAAAAACGCCAGCGGGACACAAGGCGATTATATCATCGCGGGAAATTCTGACCCTCTTTGAAAAATCATCAAGGTTTTTAAACAATCCTCTCTCTTCCCTTTCGTCAAATATTCTCCGCGCCCCCGAAGCTGATAATCCCTTTATCGCCATTAATCCAATTATTACAACTCCCCTTTTTTTTATTTTTGTTCCATCACTTATTTTTATATATTCTTCGCCTGTAATACCGTAATATCGCCAATCTGAAATATTAACGTCGGGTCCTTCAGTTGTAAGACCCATGCGCCTGATCTCCGCGATATATGCGTGAGGACGGTAAAAGCCGCCCTGATTGGAAAGGACAGCCGCCATAAATTCCGCGGGATAATGAACGCGCAGGCAGGCTGACTGAAACGAAACCATCGCGTAACTTGCGCTGTGCGGTTTGCAAAACGAGTAACCGTCAAAGGAGAGCATCATCGCCCAGATTTCCCGGATAGTGTTTTCATCAACATTGTTTTTTTCGCACCCTTCAAAAAATTGTTTTTCGTACACTTTTAATTTTTCCGCGCCCGCTTTTTTCGCGATTACTTTTCTAAGCTTGTCCGCTGTTACATCATCGAAATCCGCGAGAGCGACCGCTGTTTTACTTACATCTTCCTGATAGCAAAGGATGCCGTAAGTCTCGTTAAGAATTTTATCAAGGCGCGGATGAAGAGGTTTCCATTTTTCGCCTCTGAGTCTTTTTACATATTCGCAGATAAATTTATTAGCGGCGGGGCGGATAATGCTTGAATGAATGACAATATGATCAAAATCGCCCGCTTTTGTTTTTTTTTGGAGCTGCCTCATCGCCGGGCTTTCGATATAAAAAACGCCGATACTGTCTCCCCGCGACAGCGCGTTAATTGTCGCCGCATCATGAATCGCCCTGCTTAATATTTCGTTTAACTCTGATTCTTTGTTTTTATATTTTTCATTATCCGCCATGCTTTCGCCATTTGCCAATTGCTTAATTACGATGCCGGCGCCGCGTCCGCGATCAGCCGGTTCGCAGGCGTTTTCGCATATGTTTTTTACAGCGTCGCGGATTACAGCAAGGCTGCGGTTTCCCAAAAGATCGATTTTTACAAATCCGGCGGATTTCGTTCCTTCTTTCTCCCACGCGAGAAGCGGAAAGCCTTCAAGCGATTTTTCGATTGGCGCGTAACGATTTATCGGCTGAGGCGTTATAACAAGGCCGCCGCAGTGCATGCTAAGCCCCCTTGGCAGCCCCTCGATTCTCGCCGCTATTTTGTAAATTTCTGCCCAGAGAGGATCGATATTTTCTTCCTTTTCGCGAAGATCAAAGATTTTTCTTTCCAGTTTGGAAATAGCGGCGTCCGTAAACCCGTAAGCCTTCGCGGTTTCGCGTAACGCAGAGCGATGCCGAAAAAAATTGTGATTTGCGACCCGCGCGCAATATTCATCGCCTGAATTTTTAATTACCGATTTTATTATTTCATCGCGCTCGTCCCACGCGAAATCTACGTCAATATCCGGAGGATCCGGACGCGCGGGATTGAGAAATCTCTCAAAATAAAGATCATGCGCGATAGGATCAACATTGGTTATGCCAAGCGCGTATGAAACAATGGATGCGGCTCCTGATCCGCGCCCGCACGTGCGGCTTGTCATCGCCACGATGTCATCCATATGAAGAAAGTAGGGGGCGAATCCCATCTTTTCGATTACTTCAAGCTCGTACTCGACGCGGTCTGTTTCCATGTCACCTAACTCTCCGTAACGCTCCGAAGCGCCTGAGTAAACTCTGCGCCTTAGTTCATCGGCGGGATTTTCTCCGTATGAGGGAAAAATAAAACCGTCATGGATTTTATGAAATTGGCACAATTCGGCGATTTCGGATGTTCCTCTCGCCGCTTCCGGCCATGATTCAAGGAGGGAGGAAAGCTCAGTGCTTGTTTTAAAAAAGCCTTTTCCGACGGAAATTTTCGCTGAGCCTGCCGCGTTAACAGAGTTAAAAGTTCCGGCAGCCTGAGAAACGTCCGCGAGATTAGGATAAAGCTCTGACGCGCAAAGGTTTCCTGTTGTTTTATTTAATCCGATTGCGCGTAACGTTTTGTGAACCTGATAATCGGACGCGTCAAGAAACGCGGAAGTATCAAGAAACGCAAGCGGGAGATTAAGCTCTTTATGAACGCCAAGGCAGCTAAGATCGCCCGCGGAGATCGCCGCGTAAAGATGTTTAATTTTTCCCGCCGAGGCGATAAGCGCGAGCTCTTTTAAAACCGCGCTGTTATGCGAAACAACAACAAGTCCTTCAGAGTTATCGCGCAAAAGATCAAGGGGATTAAATTTTTTTGTATCCTTATTGCGTAACGACAATATTTCGCATATTCTGGAAAAACCCGCGCGGTTCTCAGCGAAAAGATAAAGCGAAAGCGGCGCGTAAGCAGCGGAGCCGGAAATTAAATCGCGTTCGAAGGTTAAAACTGTTCCGATTACAGGACGGATATTTCTCTCTTCGGCGGCTTCCAGAAAACTATGAAGGCCATAAAGGCCGTTTATATCGCAGATTGAAACTGTTTTTACTCCGAAAGACGCGGCTTTATCGAGAAGCGCCTGCGGCTTATGAACGCCGTAGAGGAAGGAGTACGCGGATATTAACCCAAGTCTTGTTTCCATAAAAATCAGGCCTGCGGACTTACGCGCGCTAGTCCGTTGTGTGATCCGCAGAGGATACGCGGATATTTTTTTCGCGGCATATTATTCGCGGACGCAGCGAGGACAATCCCCCGGGTGACTTTGCCTTCTCCGTAGCGGATTTGAATACTGTCCGCCGCCGCTTGTAAATCGCGGTTTTTTATTTCCGTTTCAGGCTCGAAGAGGTCAGGCTCAAAGCTGAGGGGCAAAAGTTTTTCGAGCGAAAGAGAAACAGACCTTATTCTGACGCGCCTCTGGACGGTTTTTTTTAAAATTCTTTGCGCGCAAAGCGCGATATCGCGGTCAAGAAAACACAAGCGGAGCGTTTTTTCCCTGCCTTCCGCGGTTACGCCATCCGAGTAAAAAATCTTTAGGCTTATTTCCGCCGATCCAAATTTGTCGCGCCTTAAATTAAGGCCGCAGTGTTCAGCAAGTGATACAAGCGATCCGCGCAGAACCATTTCGTCTAACACATCGTCGGAAAAATCAACGCGGCTTTCGATGACTCTGCTCTTTGCGGCGCAGACAGGGGAGTTGTCGATTCCCCTGGCGCTGTCCCTTAGCAGAATGCCTTTTTTCCCGAACAGGGAAAGAGCCTCGGAGTCTGAGAGCCTCGCGAGATCGCCTATTTCTGAAAAGCCCGTTACGCGAATAGTTTTCATCAGGGAAGGACCGAGCCCGGGCAGCAGCGCGATATCCTGCCTTGAGAGAAACGATTCTTCCTCGCCGCTTCGGATTTCTATCAATCCTTCGGGACGTATTGTCCTGCTCGCGACCTTGCAGACAAGTTTAGTCGTTCCCGCCGCCGCCGCCGCGCTGATATTCACCCTGTCCATAATCTCGTTCTGAATATGGCACACGCAGTCAGGCGCGGGACCGAAAATCCGCCGCGTTCCTGTTATATCAAGAAAAATATTTCCGGCTCCGTCATTCTGCCACGCGGGAGCGTACCGGCTTATCACTTCGTTAATGCGCTTATTAACCTCGGCGCGTTTTGAAGGATTCGGCTCCGCGATAACCAGGTCCTTAACAAGCCGCCGCGCGTGAGACAGAGCCATGCCTTTGACGATTCCCTCGCGAATAGCGGCAGGCGAAACATCCGCCGCGACAGCCTGCCCTCCGACCCTGCCCGGAATAATGAAAGGACGGCCGCGCAAAGAATGATCAAATAAAACGGCTATTGTTGATTGAAATCCAACCGCGTTAAGATGAACAAGACTTTGTTCCATTTTCGTTTTCCAGAATTTTTTTTAAGGATTGGGCGTTCTTCACCGCCTGACCTCTCGCGTGATTGTTAAAATAAACAAGCGCTTTGTCGGCTTTTACTGCCATGCGCCTTACGCGTTCCGCCGCGCCTTTCAGTTCTTCGTCATTGTAAAGATAATCGTATCTTGAACGGCTGTCGGAATCCCACCAGTTTTTCTCGTTTCGTCCGTGCAGGCGGAAATATGAGATTGACGAGGTTGAAACATCCAGGACATTTGGAAGGCCTTTAATATCCGGCGAATCTGTGGAAACATAGGCGACATTGCGTTTTTTAAACTCATCGATAACGCGGTTAGAGTTCCACTCGTTGTTGCGGAATTCCACCGCGACCGGCGCGCCTGAAAACTCTGTCAGAAGGTTCGCGAGATGGCGGCGGTTATCAGCCTCGTAACGGAACGAGAACGGAAATTGAATCAGGACGGCATCGAGCCTGCCGGCTTCCAGTAAAGGCTCAATGGCTGTAAGGTAGGTTTTTGCCTCGTCCCGCCACTTCGCGGGATCGATTTTGTGCGTTAAAGACTGATGCGCCTTTATCGAATATGTGAGATTCCGCGCTGCCTGCTGTGACACTGCCTGCTGTGAATTGTCAGTTTCCAGCATGCGGCGAAGCTGCTCAGACGCGGGCATGGCATAGTACGAAAAGTTGAGCTCTACGGTCTCAAAGCGCCCGGCGTAAAAAGCCAGATAATCGGCTTGTTTTGTGTTCTCAGGATAAAAGGGCCCGACCCATTCCTTGTACGAGTAGCCGCTTGTTCCAACGATAATCTTTCCCATGTCTTAATACTATACTATTGTATAGGTTTTGTCAAGAATCGGTAACGGGAACCAAAATTCGTTATAACTTTCGCAAGCAGTAGAAAAATATTAAAAATGGTTCAATTAAAATATTTTTATACAAAAGTAACAAATATTTTTTTATATTAGAATATTATAAAGGAATTTTTTATAATCCGGTTAATTCCGAAAAAACTTCAAATATTAAAGGATAGGTTGTTATGAAAAAAGTATTAATTGTTATTTTAATTGTTATTGCTTCTTTGGCGGTGATTATTTACGGAGGCGTTTTTCTCGGGCATAAAGTCATTTTCCCGATTAAATACTCAAATGTTCCGACAATACCGGTTTTAACAGACGGTGTTTTTACATTCGGTCCTCAGGCGCATCCAGTACAGCCAAAAAATATTAACGAGTACATTCAGCTGCTTTCACAGCAGGTAAAAATATACAACGAAATCGCGCCGTACATGTGGCCCGATAACGCGTTTGTAAATCAATCCGCTGTTATAGAAGAAATTACAACTGAAAGATTTTTTTATATTGAAGCGGACGGAAAAATAACGCCTCTTTCAAAGAACGAAG
>JGI24695J34938_10000410_pt1 | contig 41829 bp, 40 predicted proteins | sample TergutCo191P3_FD_34938 | JGI IMG/M metagenome (IMG submission 34938)
CCCCCGTTCCCGCTTTATGCCCTTCTTCCCTTCGCGGTTTTCAACCGCTCCGGTCCCGCCGCTTCCTGCGGCGGGCGGGCATTTCGCGTAACGGTACTTATCCCTGCCTTGTTACTTGAGCCTGCAAAAACTAGGGGCGGACCACGCGGAAACCGCGGTAGTAGTCACGGTAAGTCGGTGAGCTGTTGTTCCGGCTCGCGGAACGGACGCGAGCGGCTGAAAAGCCCCAGCCCCCGCCGCGAAGCACGCGGTTAGACCCCGAAGAAACGCCCACCGGGTCTGTTTGCGCTCCGCTTGGGTATGTTCCATACCAATCCCAGCACCATTCCCATACATTCCCGTGCATATCGAATAATCCCCAGGCATTGGGCGGTTTTAACCCTACTTCATGTGTTCTGCTGTTACTGTTATCCCAATACCATCCTGTGTTATCGCTTATCATATTTCCTGTATTGTACACAGTCGTTGTCCCTGCGCGGCAGGCATATTCCCATTCGGCTTCTGTGGGCAGCCTGTATCCATTCGCGCTCCTGTTCCATGTTACATTTGCTCCGCTTATTGTATACGCAGGAGTTAACCCTTCCTGCCGGCTTAACCAATTGCAATACTGTACCGTGTCATTCCAGCTTACAAGCGTTACCGGATGATTTTCTCCCTGGTTAAAATACGGATTTTTCCAGTTTGCGTCCGATTTCAATTCCCACTCTGTTGTCCATACATAACCGCCGCCGCTTTTCTCGGCATCTGTAATATATCCTGTCGCGTTCACAAATCGCCTGAACTCTCCAACTGTAACTTCATACTTACCCATGTAAAATGAACTTACTGTTACCTGATGTTGTGTTTCATCATTATCGCGTCCTGTCTCATTCGCTGGGCTGCCCATGGTAAAGGTTCCGCCGTTTATGCGTACCATATTTGCGGGAACTGCCGGAGGTGTTATACCGGTAGAACCCAGGAAAATACTTGTTGTGCCTCCCGCCCGCAGGGATAGTTCGGGATGCTGGCTGCCATTTGTTGCGTTTATCATTGCAGACATGGTTCTGTCAAAAACGTCAAATACGCTTAGGCCGGGAGTTTTAAGGTTATTTAACAAGTATCCTGTAAAAAGTCCGTTTCTGCCCTGTCCGTCAGACGCTGTCTGTCCTGCGCCGGCCGCGTACATTACGATAGTGCCTGTGGGAGCGCGGCTTACTACGCTCAGTCCGCGGCTGCCCGATCTTGCCCAGCTAAAGGGATTATCGCGGCAGGCGTCAAGCACTACCATGTTCAGTTCGTTTCCCGCTTCGCTCAGGCTGTCCAATATAAACTGAAGAGGAACCGCGCGGGTGCGAAGATGTGTATCGCTTCTTATATCTTCGGCGGCTACCGGAATCAGATAATTTTCCCCGCCTGCCTGAACTCCGTGGCCCGCGTAAAATAAAAATCCGTAAGTGTTACGCGAACCTCCAAGACGGCGTTTAAGATTCAATACTGCGTCTTCCATCTGTTCAAGGTTTCCGTTTAATACTTTATCAACAGTAAAACCCAAATCGCGCAGCGCCGCTTCCATATCATTGGCGTCATTTACAGGATTTGCAAGGCGGCCAATTCCGGTATAATTGCCGTTCCCGATAACAAGCGCGAATTTCTGCTGCGTAAAAGAAAATATTGTAACGATAGTAAAAAGTGCGAAAAAGACAGTAAACCTTTTCATGTTTAATCTCCCCTGTTTATATAAAATCATATCATAAAAAAATAACAATAATCAATAAACCCCTCTCCCTTTTCAAAATTTATATTTTTTGTAATAATATTTTCATGAAAACAAACAGAATTAAGTTTAAACCATGGGTAATTTGCCTTACATTACTCATGACACTGGTTATCCAGGGAACAGGATTCGCGAAAGGAATCAGGGATTATTACGCGGAAAAAGTTCCGCTTACAAACCGCGCCCTCACGGGAATTTTACCGAACGGGCTTACTTATTATATTCTGGAGAATACTTTTCCGGAAAACAGAGCACATCTTGCGCTAATTGTAAACGCGGGTTCTGTTGTTGAAAAAGACGATGAAAGGGGCTTCGCTCATTTTGTCGAGCATCTTGCGTTTAACGGCACAGAGCGTTTTCCCGAGTATGAACTTATAGACTACCTTCGTTCGCTGGGAATGCGTTTCGGAGCGGACGCAAATGCCTACACTTCATACGATGAAACAGTGTATCATTTTGATGTTCCTGTAGAAACCGTAAACGGCGTTAAACGCATACCAGACAGGGCGCTTGCGATTATTGATGACTGGACACACGCCATAAAATTCAATCCTGAAGACGTAAAAGACGAAAGCCTCGTTGTGCTTGAAGAGTTACGCGCAAGACTGGGCGCCATGGAAAGGGCGCGCAAGATAATTCTGCCAATTCTTTTTCAGGGAAGCGCTTACGAGGACAGGGATGTAATCGGGCTTGCGCCCATGCTTGAAAACGCAACATCGCGGCAGTTGAGGGCATTCTATGACAGGTGGTACAGAAGCGACAATATGGCTATCGCCTTTGTCGGTGATTTTGACGGAAAAGCGCTTGAAGCTGAACTCGCCCGCCATTTCAATATGCCAAAAGCCTCCGCGCCTGTAAACCGTCCGCATTACGAACTTCCCGCGCCCGTAAACGGAAACTTCAATGTGCAGATTATTACAGACCCTGAACTTACAGCTACTTTTTATGACATTTACTACAAGGTAAAACCAATTTCGCGGAAGGGTACGCTTGATAATTACCGCGAATCGGTTATTGATAATCTGATATATACAATGCTGTCCCTGCGTTTTGCGGATGCGGCGACAGATCCGCAGTCCGCGACCAATGGTTCATGGGGCGGCGTCTGGAACTGGTCCGCAAACGCGCGGTTTTATTCCATGGAAACCCAGCCAAAGACGGGAAACTCCGAACAGGCGTTACGTGAACTTCTTCTGGAAAAAGAATCAATGCGCCGTTATGGATTTACCGAAGGCGAACTTACTCGTGCCAAAATATCTTTGGTTTCATCCCTTGAAAGAATGTTATCTGAAAAAGACAGAATGGATTCACGCAATTTCATAACGGGTTTTACAGGTTATTTTCTGTACGGCAAAAGCATGCCGGATATTGAATGGGAATTAAATACAGTAACATCAATGCTTGACGGAATTGATTTGAATGAAATAGCCAAAGCGTCAGCGGCTTATTTCGCGGATAATGATATATCAGTATTTTTGCTTGCTCCACAGGCGGAAGCAGAAAATCTTCCGTCCGCTGACAGAATAAGGGCGATATTCAGGGAAGCGGAAAGCGCGTCAATTTCTCCGCGCCAGGATGTTTCCCTTTCAGGCGATTTACTGGATAGCGAACCTGTCTCAGGATCGATTATATCGGAGACAAAAGATGAGCAAACAGGCGCGTATATAATTACCCTGTCCAACGGAGCGAAGGTAATATTAAAAGAGACTGCGAACAGAAACAATGAAATTGTATTTTTCTCAACCGCAAAGGGAGGAACCGCAAACTCGACAGCGGACACTGTTACATCGGTAAAGCTTCTTTCCGAAATGATCAATTTTTCCGGTCTTGGCCCGTATTCGCGCACTGAATTGATAAATAAACTGACAGGGAAACAGGTTTCATTTTCTTATTCGAATTCGGATTATCACAGGGGTTTTCAGGGTTCATCCACAACGCAGGATTTAAAAACGCTTTTTGAAATGATACATCTTTTCTTTACGCATCCCAGGCTGGATGAAAGAGCAATACAGGCAATGATCGATCAGTACAGAACATACCTTGCCCATTACAGCGATGATCCTCAAACCTATTTATCGCTTGAATTAAACAAGTTGATTCACAATAACCATCCATTATTTATGCATCCGGAAGCAGCCGATATGGACAAGGTATCCATACAGCAGGCAAGAGCTTTCCTTGAAAGATGCATCAACCCGGGCGATTATACTTTTATTTTTACAGGCAATCTTGATTTGGAAACAATGCGCCGGCTTTCGGCAGCTTATATCGCTTCGATACCCGCGGGCGTTTCCATGAACAACTGGAATGATCCGGCAATACCGTTCCCCGAGGGAGGAAGAAGGACAATAAACAAGGGAATGGATGAACGAAGCATTGTTTACGCAGCCTGGTTCGCGGACGCTCCTTCGGTATTTGATGAGCAAAAAAATCAAACATCGGCTGTTTTATCTGAATACCTTGGCATATTGCTCAATGATGAAATACGGGAAAAACTGGGCGGAGTATATTCAATCTACGGCGGAGCATCGGTAAATACAATTCCCAAAGGCGAGTACAGGATTGAAGTTTTCTTTATGTGCAATCCGCAGCGCGTTGATGAATTATTTTCCGCCGCACAGAAAAACATTTTTGATATAATTAACCAGCCGGTTAATATGGATATATTTAACAAGGCAAAGGAGGCTCTGTTAATGGGTCATGAAAGATCCATTCAGCAAAACCTGCACATAGCCCAAAGTTATTCAAATTCATTTGTGTTATACGACACCCCCCTTAACAGGCTTGACACGCGGCCCGCTTCAATTAGGTCTGTAACTGCGGAAGCCATGCAGGCGCTTTGCAGGGAAATGCTTGTTAACAATCCTGTGCAGATGATTTTATATCCTGAAGGATGGAATTTGGGCCTGTAATACACTGAGAAATCAGAAACAGAGAAAATGAGAAGTTGTTAAACCGCTCTTTCTCATTTCTGATTTCTCATTATTCAAGTCTTCCAGACTGGTATACCGCTACTCCTTCCAGACTGAAGGAGTCTCCATCCTGCAGCACAATTTTTCCAAGCACATCAAGAGGGCGTTCGGAATTTATCGCGACAGGCATGTTAAATATTACTGTTACAATCCCCTGCAAAGTCCTTCGCGTATCGTAGCCTACAAGGAAATCAAAACGGGTATGTTCTTCCGTCACTACTGCGTTAGTCGCCATGCCTCTCCATATAACATGCACGTCCCTGTAAATAACAGGTTCATTTCTTACATCTTCGTAGGAGGTGTTGTCGTTTCTGTTGAAATTATCAAAGCCGGGAATTTCGGTATAGGTCAGCAGAAGACGCGCTTTGGATTTAAGGCTCTCCGATGCGTTTGATTCCAGGATACGGTTAATATTTATCTTTGCGGCTTCATCGCGGTAAGAGGTAAAAAGGGACAGAGCCCTGTCATAAAGCTCCAGGGCCTGATCGCGCGTAAGAATGTAACTATAGGAGCCGCCGACCTCAACAGGCGAGATGCGCTCCTGTCCTGACAGAACAAACTCAGATGAAGGACGGGGAGTCCTTGTTTTAAACGGGGACGGCAATACGCGAAACTGTACAAGGAGAGAGTAAGCAATTCCCAATACAACTGCAAAAATTAATAACGAACCAATTATTATTTTTGGCGTAAACGCGGAGCCGGGAATTTTGGGAAATAATTTAACAAGCCGCTTCTGCGTAAGCCAGTCCGACAGCTCATCGGCTGAATATTTGCGAATAACGGTCAGCGCTTTTTTCGCTGTTCTATTGCGCGGGTCCATTTCTTTAACATCAAGGTAGTAATCCACAGCCTGCACAGTGTCCATGCGTTTAAGATGAAGGACCGCAAGACCCAGCATTACGGAAGGATCCTTCATTTTAATCTGGCGCGCGCTGCGGAAATATGCCAGAGCTTCAATGAAACTGCCGGCATGAAGGCAAATAACAGCATACAGATAATAATATTTAAAAGAGCCGTAATAACGGTCCTCTTCAGCTTTTAAAATTCTAATCGCGCCTTCATAATCCCGTTTTTTCGCGAGCAGAGCCGCTTTACTCAGCAATGGATCCATTTTCATCGTCTGACACGCATTACCTGTTTCCGCTTAATCTGTTAATTGACGCTTCAATTTCCAGAAGATCCTGCTCGTTTAAAAGTATTTCACCCGCAAGGAACTGAGAAATTACTTCATGAAGTTTCAGTAATGTAAGTATATCGGATTCTCCGTTGGCGGCGGCAGTATCATCGGCGGCGGCGTCTTCATTGGTTTCAGAATCAAGTTCAGGCCATTCAATATTATCCATTACAGAAGCCGTTATCTGCGATGATGTATACCACTTTGTATCTTCGGCGGTAAGGTAGATTATATAATTGAATGACGCGCCCGGCGCAAGCGTATCCGGTTCATAAAAATAACAAACGGCGGAGTCGCCGATTGAATACGGAATGCTGTTAAATGAATTTCCCAAATGATAGGGAGCGTTCCATGGAACATCGTTCAGTTTCTTCCAGTTTGCGAAATGAATATAATCCGGCGTTTTTGAATCTTCATTAAAAGGATTTATTATATTCCCCATCAGCGAAAGATTGTCTCTTTTTGAAATCCAGTAGCTTTCACCGGAATCGCTTTTAATTATTGTCTCGGCTGTAATGTCCTGGCTGCCGGTAATAAACGGGATTCTCCTTCTCCCCTCGCCCAAATACGTATCGATAAGCATCCGCAAACCAACAGGGGTATCGCGCTGACTTTTATTTTCTATGCTAATCTCTATCTTTATTCCGTTTGCCTCATGCGAACTTGAAGTTTTTACGGGGGTAATAACCTGCCTTACCGACAGGAAACGGGATTCATAAACGATGGCATTTGTTTCGCGCGTATTATCTGTTTTTATTTTGAATGATCCCGGTTTGCCAAGCTGATAGGAGCGGCCGTTTACATTAACAGTTAAATAGCTTGTGGGTGATAAATGATGGCTTATCAATGGCTCATAACCTGCGGCTGCGGAACCTGCGAGATAGAAAAAAGAAAAGCTTCCGTTTTTTTCATTGAGAAGCAGACGAATCAATCCGTCTTTGGTTTCTGATGCAGGTAAGCCGGCCAATACGGTAATAATTAAAAAATTAATTATTAATATTCGCCGAATCACCGCAGACCTCCCAGAGTATCATACTGCATTATAAGCCGCTGTATATTTTCTTCAAGCTGCACGGCTCTGTCCCTTAATTCCTCATTACCGTGAATATCAAAACTATCGATCATTATTCCGGCTTCTTCAGGCTCAGCCTGCGCGGCGTTTCCTGCAATCTGGCTTTGTTGATTCACAGGAGATGAGTTCTGATAAATGCCGCCAGCGTTTCCGGCTTCAGCAGGACGCGGACTCTGATTGGTTCCCTGGAGTTCAGCAATCCGCCTTGAATAAATATTGAGAGTATGTTCATAAGTTCTTAATTTCCGCAGATATTCTTCGTTATTTTTTAGGGATTCTTCGTGGCTCCACCTTAATAGCGACAATAATTCAGCTTCGATTTTCTTTTGTTTTATAAGATCCAGGCGGTAGGATGACACTTCAACTCTGGGGCTGAAAGGATACCGTGAGATAACCCAGGCATAGAATCTCTGCGCTTCATCAAACTGACCCATTGAATAAAGACATTCGCCCATCCAGAAGAAAGCAGCGGCTTTTTGTTCGGCTTTTTCCGTGTCATCTGAAGGGATGCCGTCGCTGAAACGTTTAAATAGCAGCAGGGCGTCTTCAAAGTACCCCTGATTGAAATACGCTCTTGCACGGTGATAAACCATATCTTTGGCAAATGATGAATTGGGAGCCGTTCTTTCCAGTTCTTCCATATCCCTGATGGCTGAACCGTAATCGGCAAGCGCCAGTTCCGCAAGTATTACCCAATAAAGCGCCTGAGTCCTGTCTTCAGGAGTAGCCGCGATTTCCTGTGCGCGCCGAAACTCCGCCGCGGCCTCATTCATGCGTAATTCATTATAAAACCTGTTCCCGTTCAGAAACCTGCGCATATACTGCGTCTGAGCGTTTTCCTGGGCAGCGGATACTCCTGCGGAAAACACCAGTAAACCGAGTATACATGATAAAAACACGCACCCTTTTTGAATCATACCAATATTATAATAAATTTACGTGAAAAATGCCAATGAATATTGAAATCTAAAGTTGCTGTTCCAAAAACGCGAACCAGCGGTTCGAAAGTTTTGGAACAGCCTCTACCTAAAAAAAATAATTATTGTGTAAATTTCTTTCCCAGCACTTCCTTAAACCGGATAATCTCCCAGCCTCGTTTATTGGCCTCTTTTGTCAGGGTAAAATCCGGGTTTACGGCGACAGGCTTGCCGCAGTATTCCAGAAGCGGGATATCAGTGTAGGAATCGGAGTAAAAACTAATATCTTTTTTGGGATCCAGACCGTTTTTTTCTATCCATGCTTTTACAGCGGTTTTCTTTTTATCGCCGAAAAGACTTAGCCCGACAAGACTGCCGGTTGTAATTTCGTCACTGAACTCCAGTTGGCTTGCCAATGATCCTTCAATGCCGAAAAAACGTTCCAAAGGATTAATAATTATATCAAGGGACGATGTCGCAAAAATAATCTTCTCGGATTTTTTTTGTATTTCCCTTATTAGCTTTTCCGCGCCGATAAAAATGTCGCCTTTAACGCGGCGCTCAAAAGCAAGATCAGAAATGCGCATAAGCTCGCTTTTTTTTATGCCTGCAAGTTTTTTCACGGTGGTTTCGATAAAATCCATATCAGGGCTTCTGATCTTATACTTTATCCAGTCAAACGGAAGACGGCGGATTTGGGAAAAACGGATAACTCCGTCACCTAACGCTTCGCGCAGGAAATGCCATGCGCCGGATTTGTCTATAACCGTATGATCAACATCGAATATATGTATCACTATACAAATTCCAGGTATCTGCTTTCATTTACCGCGCATTGCGCGTAAATACCGCGCATCTGCTCCGGCAAAAGACGGGCCATCTGTCCCATTATTTCATCTAAAATTTCATCCCTCTCTTCACGGCTTGGTTTTCTGTCAAAATTGATTTTGAATGGACGGCCTGCCCTGAAGTTAAAAGTCGTTCTTTTTAATGACTTTAAATTATTCCAGATATTCTCTCCGCCGTGATGTGCGACAGGAAGTATAGGGACATTGGCTTCAATCGCAAGCTGGATAATTCCGGGCTTACCCCTTCCCAGCACTCCGTCTTTGCTTCTTGTCCCTTCGGGAGCTATACACATGTGAAAACCGTTTTCAATTTTTTCGCGCACGCGCTTAAATGATTCTGAAAAAGCGCCGTGACGGTCAATAGGGACCGCCTGATATGTATTGAAAAGAAAAGCGAAAAAAGGATTTTTCCATGTTTCGGATTTTACAAGACCTGTTACATACAAAGGATAACTGTACGCGACAAGTATCGGAACTTCAAGGAAATTAATGTGGTTAAATACTACAAGCAGCGGCTTGTTTCTGGATAAAGCCTGAACAAACTCCCGGCACTCAACCCTGCAAATAATGTTTATCGCTCCCCTTAAAAAGAAGCTTACCGCCATCCGCCTGAAGCTGAAGCCCATATTATGGTCCGATAAGCCTTAGGGCTTTTGGTATGCAGTTTATTTCAAGTTCTTTTCCGTCGCAGCAGACAGTTTCTCCGTCGCAATGAGCAGCCATTCCGCCTTCCAGAGCCGTAAGGTGAAAACGCAAAGCCCTGTTAAAATTCACTCCTTCGCACTGCCCCTGGGTTCCTTTTGTGTAATGTGAAAGAATTTTAAGCAGTTTCATGCGCGAACTCTGGTGCTGCACATAACAGATATCCAGAAGACCGTCATCAAGAATTGCGTCCGGGCCCATGTAAAAACTGCCGCCCATCCGCCTTCCGTTTACAATCGAAACCAAAACCGCCTGAAGCGTTACTTCGTTTTCATCAAAGCGAATGCGCAGTACAGGCGATGGCTCATAACGCGCCACGGTGATTATGGCGCCCAGTGCATAGGAAATGCCACTTTTTATTTTCATTTTCGCGGCTTCAAAACCTACCTTTGTGTCAAAACCAATCCCTATTCCGTTAATAAAATAACGCCCCTCCTGGAAAAAACCTCCCTTTACAAAACCCGCGTCCAGGGGTTTTTCATTGCCTTTAAGGAGAATCTGCATGGCTGTATCTACATCATCAGGTATTCCCGGAGTTGCCGAAAAATCATTGCCCCTGCCAATTGGAATGATGCCAAAAACAGGCGGAACTTTTGCCTGACGAATAATTAGCCCGTTCGCTACCTCATTACATGTCCCATCCCCTCCCGCAGCAACTGTAATATCATTATCATTGATTGGCAAATCGCGGACAATATTCAAAGCATGACCTGGTGATTCAGTTTTTATTATCTGAAAACTACGACCGCTCCCGCGTAAGATTTTTTCAATTTTTGGAGCTTGTTTATCCGCTTTCCCCTTACCCGCCGTTGGATTAAGTATAATCCAAATTTTGCCAGTTTGCGTCATGTGAAAATTATAACATATTAATAATAAAAAGCAATACGGCGAATTCAGGGGGAATTCACATGCAATACCATATAAGGATATAATATTAATATAATCATATTAGGAGAGATACAGTGTTTAATGCAGAAAAGATCAAGGATGAGATTATTCAATGGGTACGGGATTATTTTGAAGAAAACGGAAGAGACTGCAGCGCAGTTATCGGAATAAGCGGCGGAAAGGATAGTTCTATAACTGCCGCAATTTGCGCCCAGGCTCTGGGGCCAAAAAGAGTTTATGGCGTATTGATGCCATGCGGAACGCAGCATGATATCGGCTACTCACAGGAACTTGTCGATCTTCTGGGAATTAAATATTATACAATTAACATTAAAAACAGTGTAGAATCTCTTATAAAGTCAGTTAACGAATGCGGTCTTTTGGTTAACAAACAGGCGTCCATAAATACTCCGGCAAGAATCAGGATGACATCTTTATACGCTGTATCCGCGATTATAAACGGCAGGGTAGCAAATACATGTAATCTCAGCGAAGACTGGATTGGTTATTCCACCAAATTCGGAGATGCAGCGGGCGATTTCAGCCCATTGTCTCAACTGACTGTAACAGAGGTAAAATTGCTTGGCAGGGAACTGGCGCTGCCTGAAAAATTTATCAATAAGGTTCCGGAAGACGGACTTTCAGGATTAAGCGACGAAGAAAATATCGGCTTTTCTTATAATGTTCTGGACAGGTATATCAGGGATGGCGTTTGCGATGACGTAAAAATTAAGGAAAGAATAGATACTCTGCATAAAATAAATCTGCATAAAATAAAATTGATGCCAAGTTATTCTTTGGGAATTTAATCCCGGTGATTTCATTAAAAGAAAAAGTATTAATCATACCCGTTTTTTTTCTGTGCTTTTTTTCCGTATTTGCGCGTGATGTAGAAATAACTGTTCTGGATATGGACATGGAACTTCCCCTGGAAGGAGCCTCTGTCCGTTCCTGGGACGGGAATGTGCATATAAGCGGCGGAGACGGAAAAGTTGTTATCGGCGTTCCTGATGACAGACAGGTGGTAATACAGGCGGCATATCCGGGATATGAAACAGGCAGATTGATAATCACCATAACAGAAAATTCCTATACTGCCTTTCTTCGTCTGTCCGGCATAATGGAAAGCCGCGAACTTGTTATCGAAGCGGTAAGACCCGGTTCCGGTGAAACAAGGACAGGGCGCAGTGTCGCAGTAACCGGACGGGAAATAACCCAGACCGCGGAAATAGGGATTATCGAAGATGTAATAAGTTCAATAAAATTGCTGCCGGGCGTTGGTTATGCCGGTTTTTTCAACGCGCAGCCAAGCATCAGAGGAGGCGAACCTGCTGATATGCGCGCGTCGCTGGATGGTTATTACATACTTAATCCATATCACTGGGGGGGCGGATATTCAATTTTCGATCCGAGGATGGTAGACAGCGCCCAGCTTTCCCACGGCGTATATTCAAGCCGTTACGGACATTCAATTTCCGGTTTACTGGAAATAACAACAAAAAAACCTTCCCCATCTGAAACCCAGTTTGAACTGGGAATAAATACAAGTTCGGCCAGTTTTAATTATTCGCTGCCATTTACAGGCAGCGGCGGAATATTATTTATGGGGCGCATTACCTACTACAGCCCCGTTCTCGCGCTGGCAAAAGAACTGGGAAAAACAATAGACGCCCTTTCCATTGTTAACTCTGTGCGCGTTGCTCCGTATATCGGAAGCGCAGCCGTTACGGGAAATTACCGTTTTACCGATACTTTTGAATTTACCGCGTCTGGTTTTTGGGGAATGGACGGCGTCGGAGCGTCTTTTGAAAATTCCTCCAGTACGGCGCTTTTGACAAGCTCTTCTTCCATGGACGCGGACTGGGCCAATTATCAGGGCTTTATCAATACAGCTCTTCTGTGGAATCCGCGAAACGATATGCTGTTAAAATTAACAATGGGAACTGGTTACGAACAATCTTTGCTTGACGCAAATATGCCGTTTAACATTTACAGTAAATCATTTGTACAAACGCCCGCAAACGAAAGATATTATAATATTTTAAAGCATAAATATGATGAAGAAAATCCGTACAGTTTTTTTACAGAAACATTTTATGAGCAGGACAATCTAGCTTTCAATGCCCAGGGACGGATTGATTATGACTGGGATCCCGGAAAAGGATTCCTTCTTGCAGCAGGCTTACAGGAAATGTTTACCTTTTATAATTCAACCGGAAACCAGCAAATAAACATAGAAAAGAATTTATACAGATTTGATCCTGATACACAGGCGCTGTTATTTGACATAATGGGTATTTCAGATCCTGTATTAAAAAATTATCTTATTCAAAATCTGATCGTCAGTCTTCCTCTTGAATATAACCCTGACGCGGAAAATAAATTATTCACTACATCGGTCTACACACTTATGGAATATAGTTCTCCCGGCAGGCGGTTTAACGGCGAGCTTGGATTGCGTGTGGATCACTACTATCTGAATGGAAAAGGGATTTCTCTCGGATCAGAGCCGGCTTTTAATCCGCGGCTTAATCTTGATTTAAAAATATTCCAGGGACAGGGTATTATGCGATCAATAGATCTGAGCGCGGGAACCGGTCTCTTCTCCTCAATGAACAACAATGTTTTTATCGCGGAAGAAGAATATAATATCGCGGAATTAAAACCAAACCGCAGCTGGACATCGGTAGCGGGCGCGAGACTGGAATTCTCATTTGGGCTCGTTTTAAATATTGAAGGGTATTACAAATATATTTTTGACCGTATGTATATTCCTGTCAGCGCTGGTCTTGACGGCATTGAAGTGCGCCCTAATTTTGACGGCGAAGGAAGGGCCTGGGGTATTGATCTTTTACTTCAGAAACTGCAATCGCGTTTCTGGGACGGCTGGCTGTCTTATTCATTCAGTTGGGTTAAGTTCCGCGATCCTGACGGCGGAAACGCCGACATGGGATTTTCAGGCGGTATACGGGGTAATGACTGGTATTTCCCGTCATACCACCGTTATCACAATCTAAATCTGGTTATAAACATTAAACCCGCGCCTAAAATAAATATTTATACCCGTTTCGGTTTTGCAAGCGGCGTTCAACTGTCCCGGCGCACCACAGATACCCCGTTTAGTTATCCCGTCTACATGTATTATCATGACAATCCTGAAGACAGCAAATTTATCGAGGTATATTACTGGCCTTCTGTACGGGATGAAAACAACCGCACAACCCCATCTCTGCCATTGGACATGAAAATATCAATCTTTGGAAACAATAAAACCGGAAAAACCAGATATGAAGTATACGCGGCAGTAGAAAATATACTTGCATTATTATATACTTCAGAAGGGAATACCAGTTTCAACAGGTATACCGGACAAGTAGATACAGGCAGCACTACGGCAAGTTATGAAATGCCTATCCCAATACCATCTTTCGGGGTAAAGCTCAGCTACTGAGAGGAAATTGATGAAGAATAAGCGTAATTTAAAATATTTATTTTTATGCTTAACAATAACCGTATTATTCACAGGCTGTGTTTCCTTGATGGAAATGACAGGACGCGCGCTGGACAGATCCGCTTTTGAAGAAAAGAAAATTTCACATTATCAGATTGAGAAAAAAGCCGGTGAATGGATCAACGCGGAAGTTACCATAACAGAAAACAAGGCCGGTGATCGTTCAACGGTAATAACTCTGAATGATTATCCCATGATGATATTGCGCGGCACTATACCTGATGAAAAAGGCGGTTTTAGCCTTACATCACTTGAATACCTTGCGGGGAATGTTCACGGCTGGAATGAATTTACTCTCGATTTGGCGGGAGAAGGGAAGCTGTTAATTGAAAACGTTCCGTTAATCGGAGAAACCGCGCTCCTCATTTTAAGCAGAAAAATCGAAACTGTGCAAATTTCCGCCGGGCGCATCCATCAATATGATACCAGAATTGTCGGCAATCAGGCGTTATCAGCCTTGCGCAACCGGTATGAACGCATCGTTTCAACAGTTGAATGGATGGCGGATTTTAATGACGCTCCCAATGGGATGACGATAAAACAATTTGAAGAATACTGGAAACCCAGACTGTTTCCGGAACTGGTATCCAAAAAAAAGAGACCTTCAGGCTGGCAGAAAGAGGGCGATGAAACAGTCAAAGGCGAGGATATAAACTGGAACATAAGTTATACGCAGAGAATTTTACCGGAAGAGTTATGGCCGATCCGGAACTCAGGCACATTACTCAGGGACTGGGAAGAAGCTCTCGCCTGGATATACTTGGAATATGAATGGGAGAACATCAAGGAAATGCTTTCCCGTCAAATATTATTACGGGAAAAAAAGTGAGGTAGTTTTATGGAAAATAATCCGTTTTCGTTGTTGGATCTTTTTGAAATGGGAGGTCCCATCATGTGGCCTCTCCTTGTCTACTCTATCGTGGCTGTCGCTATTGTAATTGAGCGAATTATTTACATAGCGTACCATGATCTGCGAATTGACGATTTGAATTTAAAGGTTTCGGAATATGTAAAATCAAGCAACTATACAAGGGCTATTGATTATCTTTCCGGTATAACTGAAAAACGAATGGGCGCGCGAATCTTTCTGGAAATGATGAAGCAGGTAAAACCAGCGCCTGATTATTCTGAACGCCGGATTGAACGCGCTACTGAAACCGAAGCCATTAAATGCGTAAATTCTCTGGAAAACGGTTTTAATTTTCTGGTTGCACTGGGTTCCCTGTCTCCGTTAACCGGCTTTTTGGGAACGGTTACAGGAATGATCGGCGCGTTCAGGTCGATTGCCGAAGCTACGGAAGTAAACGCGCAAATTGTCGCAAGCGGCATTTATGAAGCGTTGATTACAACAGTATTCGGTCTTATTGTTGCTATCATTGCAATGGTAGCCCATTCAATTTTAAGTCATATTATTGACAGATTTTCATCCGGTATAGAAAACGCATGTACTGAATTAATTGCTGAGATTACAACAATTCAGACTACCGGCGCAAAGACCGTCGGTAGTCAGGCAGCAGGTAATCAAGCTCCGATCCAGACCACAGGCAGTCAAACCGCTGAAAATAAAGATACTGCTTACCAGGCACCTGTAAAACACATAAGCAGCCACAGAGCATCAGAAAACAATACTCAGCCTAATGAAACATTTTCGGACTAGAAACAGTCATGAGAATAAAACGGCCGAAAAGGCAGGGGTTTCTGGAAACATGCGCCGCAAGCGATATGGCGTTCCTCCTGATTATATATTTTCTGGTTATCGCCGGTTTTAACTTAAATAAGGGCTTTTTGGTTACTCTGCCGGAAAAGGATTCTACAAGGGAAATTTTAAGGGAGGATCTTTTACGCTTTGAAATGGACAATGACGGAAATGTTCTGCATGAAGGAATAATACTGAATTTAAATGAAGCAAGAACTATTATTCAAACAGCTCATGCAGGCAATCCGGGTATAGCTGTAATTATAACGATAAGCAGCCAGGCTGTGTGGCAGAAAGTCGTATCCTTTATAGAACTGGCCCAGGATTTAATGATTGAATCTTTTTCTTTCTCCATGAAAAAGGATAATACATGAAACTGAAAAGGAAAAAGAGAAATATTACAATCGCTGTTTTTTCCATGTCCGATATAGCGTTTTTACTTTTAATCTTTATCATGCTTGTGTCTTTGATAAATTACAGGGTAACGGTAAATATAGAATACGCCGAAGCAGAGCGTGCGCCGAGGACGCAGACTGAAAAAAATCTTGAAGTATGGCTGGACAAATACGGAGAGATTTACCTGAACGGAACCCATGCTGAATATGAAGAGCTAGAGAATAAAATTATTGAATTATACAATTACGCGCCTGATACGCGCGTGCATATTATAGCGGACCGCAACACCCATTATGAAGAGATTAATAAAATACTGGAAATTTTTCAGTTTCACCAATACCGGCTTGTAAGTTTTGTGGTAAAAACTGATGAATGAAAAGAAGCTGCGTCCGTGGATTTATGTTTTTGTCACTCTGATGCACTTTATATTAATTTTATTTATTGTCTTTGAGACGGATATAAAAATAATTCCGGCAATCGAAAACACAAGAATAATAAGATTAATAAATCTTGAAGAAATTTCCCCGCAGCTTCAGACATTATCCCAGCCGCCGAGGCCTCAGATTCAAACGCAGTCTGAGCCTCCACAGCCGCAGGTACAGAGACAGGCTGAGCCTCAGCTAGAACCTGTGGAACCGCATCCGCCTTCCACTTTGCCTGTAATACTGTCGCCGTTACACGAAGATGATGATATTCCCGAAGTTGAATCTATCGCAGAAGTAATGATAGAAACCGATATCCCGCCGGTTCAGACTGTTGTCGCTCCGGGGACGCATATGGTTCCGGCAATTGATTCTGCATCTGACGCGGCAGGCGGTCCTTATCAATCTGAAGATGAGTATCTCCCGGTGCATCTTGTATCAAGCCCTGTACAATTCGATGTGAATGAAATTATAGCGGCCCTTGTTTATCCTCCCATCGCGCTGCGTTCCGGTATTGAAGGAAGGGTAATCCTGGAGTTATTTATTGACAGAACAGGGGCAGTGCAAAGAATAACTGTTTTGCGCGAAGAGCCTGAAGGCAGAGGTTTCGGCGAAGCCGCTGTAAGGGCATTTACAGGCAGAACCGGAAGCCCTGCGATGGATTCAAATGGCAGACCTGTCTCCATGCGTCTGCGTTATCCGCTAACTTTCCGCCCTGTTCGCAATTAGTGTCTGAAGACGAACTTAAATGAAAAATCTTTTTAATCTCCGCGGTAAAGAACCTACAGTTAAGGCGCTCTTCGCCGGCGGATAAAAACAGAATCAAAAAGTTTAATAAATAAACATCGCATCTCCGTAGCTGAAAAAAAGGTACTCATTTTTTACAGCTTCAGCGTAACTTTCCATAATGAGCTGTCTGCCAGCAAAGGCGGAAACCAGCATTAATAATGTGGATTCCGGCGTATGGAAATTGGTAAACAACGCGTCTGCAACTTTAAATTCATAGGGCGGGTAAATAAAAATCGCGGTCTTATTTTCCCCGCGTTTTAGTTTACCATCATTCCAGGCGCTTTCCAGAGTTCTGACGCTTGTGGTTCCAACTGCGATTATTTTACGTCCTGTCTTTTTTGCGGCTTCTATTTTTTCCGCTGTCTTGTCTTCTATACAGAACAATTCTTCATGCATGACATGATCTTCAATATTTTCACTGCGGACAGGAAGAAAGGTTCCCGCTCCCACATGAAGCGTGATAAAAACACTCTCTATGCCAAAGGATGTTATTTCATCCATAATTCCCTGGGTAAAGTGAAGCCCTGCGGTAGGAGCCGCGGTTGAGCCTGTTCTGTCCGCGTAAATTGTCTGATAACGCGAAAGGTCGCAGGGAGCGTCTTTTCTTTTTATATACGGAGGCAGCGGAATGAGTCCGTACTTTTCCAGCCATTCATCATCAATAAGTGTATTGAACTCAAGCAGCAAAAACTCATCTTGTGCGTCCATTACAACAGCGTTAGCTGCTTGTCTGCCATCTTTATCAAAAAAAATAAAACTGGATCCCTTTTTCTTTCGCCGCGCCCGTTTTACCATGGTTTTCCAGACAGATCTCCCTGTTTTGCAGTCGTAATTTTTTAGATTCTCCAAAAGCAGAAATTCCGCTTCCGCTCCTGTTACTGTTTGTTTTCCGATAAGCCTCGCTTTGCGTACTTTTGTATTGTTAAAAACAAGCAGCGGCTTATCACCGCTGCAGCTTAAAAAGCGAGTGTCCGCAAGTATCTGCGGCAAAAAAGAGACAGTTCTGTGAGCGCGTTCTCCTGTTGCGCGATCCAGAGTCATAAGGCGGCTTTGTCCGCGCTGTTCGCTGGGATATTGCGCGATAAGACGCTCCGGCAGATCAAAGGAAAAATCGCGTCTGCTTGTCAAAAAAGAGATCCTTCGCCGGCTGAACTACTGTTAGGCGCAATTCCAAGATGGCCGTAGGCAAGGTTTGTTACCATTCTCCCCCTGGGACTTCGCTGCAAAAGACCTGCCTGAATCAGATATGGCTCATAATAATCTTCCAGTGTTTCTACAGATTCCCCCATTGTAATTGCGAGCGTTTCCGCACCGACAGGGCCGCCCTTATATCGTTCTATGATTATTTTTAAAATCTCCCTGTCCTGTTTCTCAAGTCCAAGAGAATCGATTTCAAGCCGTGAAAGACCGAGCCGGACAATTGCCTGTGTAATTGACGCTTCTCCCGCGTACTGGGCAAAATCACGCATCCGTTTTAACAGCCGGTTCACTACCCTTGGCGTTCCCCTTGAAGATGAGGCCAGAAGTGATATGGCTTCGTTATCTATCTTAATATTGAGAAGCCCGGCTGAACGGCGGATTATAGCCTGTAAATCCTCCTGTTCGTAAAAAGAAAATCTGCATGTAATTCCAAACCGGCTTATTAACGGGCTTGATACTCCGCCTGCCTTGGTAGTCGCCCCAACTAGAGTAAAAGGTTTGATTGATATTCTGATTGTTCTCGCCATCGGCCCCTGCCCTATTACCCAGTCAATCCCATAATCTTCCATCGCGATATATAACAGCTCTTCAATGGCAGGTTTCAGACTGTGTATCTCATCAATAAAAAAAACATCGCCCTTTTTTAAATTGGTTAAGATGCCAACAAGATCTTTTGGCTTATCCAAAGCGGGCGCGGTAGTCTGTATAAAGCTGGTTTTTAACTCATTTGCGATAACCTGGGCTAATGTTGTCTTTCCCAAACCTGCGGGCCCAATCAAAAAAAGATGATCCAGACTCTCCCCGCGCTGTTTGGCGGTAGAAATAAAGACAGATAGATTTTCCTTCATTACCTTCTGACCCAGAAATTCGGATAGGAATTTTGGACGCAGGGTTATATCCCGGTCTTCTTCTTCAATTTCCTGCGGCCTTACTATGCTTTCATTATTAGCCATTATTTGTTTTCCCTGATACCATAAACTGTCCGTCAAAAAACCTTTTACTGAGCGCCGCTTAAATAGACAATAGCTTCCTTGAACATAAGCTTTTCGCGTTCAGCATCCGATAAGGAAGTTCCCTCATTTTTAATGGCAGTTTCCGCCATTGCAAGCGCTTCAGATACAGCGCGTCTGTCATAACCCATGGCCGCCAATGCTTCAACAAGATCATTATAGGGAGATGTTTTAATTGTAATCTCCTGCGAATGAACAAGTTTTCCCTTCAGTGACAGAAGCATTTTTTGGGCTGTCTTTTTTCCAAGACCGGGCACTGCTTCCAATCTGGATAAATTTCCAGCTTCCAATGCGTTTTCAAGATCATCCTGGCTTATTCCGCTCATTATTTTAACAGCTCCTTTCGGGCCGATACCTTCTACTTTAAGAATCTCCAGAAAAGTCGCGCGCCGTATTGCATCAGAAAAACCAAAAAGACGCATTTGATCCTCACGGTGATAAAGCCATGTAAAGATACGGCACTCCCTGTTTATGGTAAGGGAGCCAAGATCATTTAAAGGCATGGTTATATCCCACTCAATATCACCTGACTGGATAAAAACAGCCTCGCTGCTTTTCGCACTGACAATACCACGAATACTGTTAAACATAAATCTCAGCATATCATTTTTTTTTTGAAAAGACATAATTTAACTTGACAAATAATTTGAAAGAATGTATAGTTAGACTAGTCAGACTATAAAATTATAAGGGAGAAATAAATGGGATTAAAGACATTGTCAAAAAAAGATAGAAACTGGCAATTACAGGAGGCAAAAGCCATGTTCAGTGAAGTTATTAAAGCAGCGGCGGAAAAACCCCAGATCATCACTGTGCGGGGAAAAGAAACAGCGGTTATCCTCTCCATTACAGAATACAAAAAACTTGTAAACCCAAGGCAAACGCTCTTCGAGTTCATTCAAAACTCGCCTCTGCAGGATCTCGAACTTGAACTGCTCCACAGGCAACCTGAAAACATGAGGGAGGTTTTCCTGTGAGATACCTGCTGGATACCAATGTAATATCCGAACTGCAAAAATTAAATTGCAATCAAAATGTAAAATCCTTTACGGATCAGCTTTCATGGGAAGAAATATTTCTGCCGGCATTATCAATCGGAGAGCTTTGTTACGGAGTGGAGAGGCTTCCCGCCGGGAAAAAGAAACATGAGCTTGCAATCTGGGTTTATACAGAAATTCCAAAATGGTTCAGCGGACGAATCATAGACATTGACACAGAAGTAATGATGGAATGGGGTAAAATGCGCGCCAGAGTCGGCAGGACATTGCCTGTTGTGGATTCTATGATAGCTGCCATCGCTGTTACTCACCACATGTTTCTGGTTACGCGAAATGTAAAGGATTTTGATGATATCGAAGGTATAAATATGATTAACCCCTGGGAGTTTTAACGCTTTTTACGCAGGTTAAAGCGCTGACATCGGGTTATTTGATGCGCAAATCGCTGCGCCCAGGGCATCAGCGGCATGTTCGGGTTTGGGTACTTTATCCAGACCAAGTATGATCTTTATCATTTCCTGAACCTGTTTTTTACCAGCGCCGGCATGTCCTGTAACTCCAAGCTTGATAATATTAGGCGTCAGTTCATGGAGTGGGATACCCCGTTCGGCAATTGCCGCGGAAATTACCCCGCGCGCTTCCGCGACAGGAATTGCGCTTGATACATTTCTGCCAAAATATAGATTTTCTATAGCGGCTTCAGCGGGTTCATATTTATCAATTACCTGGCGTATGGATTGCAAAATAAAAAAAAGACGTTTAGCGCGCGGTATATCATTTTTTGTCTGAATTATTCCATGAGCGATATACCGGATTCTGCCGTTTATATTATCAAGTATTCCCCAGCCGGTATTCGCAAGACCGGGATCTATGCCAAGTATCCTGCGGTTAACAGAAGCTTCATTAATTCCAGCGGACGATGCTTCCACTGCGGATGTGTCTTCCAATTCAGCGCCGCCATGCTTAGCCGCAGATGACCTAACGCTTCCCTTCCGCCGGATGGCGCTATTCGCCTTCAAAACCTTCCGGGATGGTAAGATTGGAATAAACGTTCTGAACATCCTCGTTGTCTTCAAGCTTGTCAATCAATCTTAAAACCTTGGCGGTCGCGTCATTGTCAAGTAATACATCCGCATCCGCAACCATGCTTATTTGGGCGCTGATTGTTTCAAACTCTTTTGACTGAAGGGCGTTCAATACCGGTTCAAAATCTTCCGGGGCGCTTGTAACTTCAATGATACCGTCTGACATTGATACATCTTCAGCTCCGCCTTCAAGAGCGGCTTCCATAACGGCATCTTCAGTATATTTTTCACCATCCATGGTAATTACGCCCAGCCGTTTAAAAAGTCTTGATACAGAGCCGGTTGTAGCAAGCTGACCGCCTGCGCGGGTCAGAATGTTACGGATATCAGCCGCGGCGCGGTTTTTATTATCTGTCAATACTTCAATAAAAATCGCCACCCCGCCCGGAGCATAGGCTTCGTAAACAAGTTCTTCATAATTTACGCCTTCAAGCTCGCCGGTTCCCTTTTTAACAGCCCTTTCGATATTATCCCGCGGCATATTAGCGGCTCTGGCTTTGAGGATAGCTGTTCTTAAGCGCGGATTGCCGTCCAGACTTCCCCCTCCCATGCGGGCGGCAATTGAAATCTCTTTAATTAACTTGGTAAAAATTTGGCCGCGTTTCGCATCCGCGGCGCCTTTAGCGTGTTTGATTGTCGCCCATTTACTGTGGCCCGACATAATTACTCCTTATTTTTGAAAATGTTATAACAGAAATTATAATTACAGAATTTATTTTGCCTTCGTTTTAGACTTTGTTATTGATTCATCGATATAATGGTTGAACCACTCAAAGGAAAAGGGATCATTATTTCTGATAGTGGATCTTGCCTGTAATTCCAGATTATCCTTGCAATCTTCACAAACGCTGTGTTCGGCAAAATAGAAGAAAGTTCGGCCTGTAAATGCATCTTCAACCTTTTTTTTACAGATATCACAAACAATGGTTTGCATATAATCCTCCTGATTTAATCTTGAATTCATTATATAAAACCTTTTAAAATATGTCGAGTACCTGTATGAATGAAAATATGAAAAACAACTTTTTATTAAAAGGATCCTGTTTCAATTCAAAAAATCCTCTGATTATCGCAGAATTGGGTACATCTCATAATGCTGATATGGTAAAAGCCAGGGAAATGACCGCCGCCGCCGCGCAGGCCGGAGCGGATTGCATAAAATTTCAACTGGTCATCGCCGATGAAATTCTGCATCCCAAAACCGGAGAGGTGGATCTTCCCGGAGGCAGAATCCGTCTTTATGACCGCTTTAAGTCATTGGAAACGCCCATAGAATTTTTTGCGGAGATCAAGGAATATGTAGAATCTTTGGGGCTTATATTTCTTTGCACTCCATTTGGCTTAAAGAGCGCATCGATGCTTCAAAAAATTAATCCGGAAATTATAAAAATCGCGTCCCCGGAGTTAAATTTTACCGGCTTACTTGAAGAAATAGAAAAGTGGAATCTACCGGTTTTATTATCAACAGGCGTTTCAATGCTTGGAGGCATTGAAGAAGCTGTAGACATTTTCCGCAGAAGAACAGATGTAACTGAAGAGAATATTAACACTCAATCCTGTGGTTCTCCGCCTCCCGCCGCCGGTTCCAAACTATGTCTATTGCATTGCGTTACATGTTATCCCGCGCCTGTTACAGATTATAATTTAAGAGTATTGCCAAATCTCGCGGCGATTTTCGGCGTTCCCGCCGGCGTCAGCGATCATAGCTCTGATCCTGAACTGGTTCCGGCATTGGCTGTAGCTTGCGGAGCGGCTGTAATTGAAAAACATTTCTGTATTTCAAGAACTGATCCGGGTCTTGACGATCCTATCGCCCTTGCGCCGGATGATTTTTCCAAAATGGTAAAGGCAATCCGTAAAGCGGCGCAAACATGTCCAGAAGAAACTATAGCTCATTACATCCGGGAACACGGTGATTCCTTAATTGAACAAATCCTGGGCAGCGGCATAAAAGAACTGGCTCCCTGTGAGAAAACCAATTACCGTCTTACAAACCGTTCTATTCACGCGTTACGCGATATTGCTGAAGGCGAAATATTAAAAAGAAGCGATTACGCTGTATTAAGGACAGAAAAAATACTGCGTCCCGGTCTTGAGCCCTGCTGGGAGTACGCGATTGAAGGAAGAGCCGCCCGCTGTTTTATTCCGGCGGGAGAGGGAATAAGATTCAGTGATATTTAACGTACCAATATTTTCAGCAATTCCGCTTCGTCGTCAAACGCGCCCAGGGAGCGAAGACGCGAAAGGCTCTGTAAAAAGCTGTAACTGGCTTTTGTTTGGCTGTTTCGGCTGTTAATAAAGAGCGATGTAGCCTCGCTTAAATCTGAAACTGAACTCTGCGAAAGACGGTATCTTTCCATAACAAACTCAAGATGTTTTTGCGTGTACTCAAGCGAACGGCGCGAAGATAGAACAGATCCTGCCTGCGCAAACGCGTTTAACAATGCGGTTTGCAGTTCTGTATCAAGTGATATTTCCGCGCCGATAAAATCGAGAGCAGCAGAATCGCGGGCTATTTTGCTTTTTTCAAGCCGGTTGCCCAATACCCAGAAATCAAGCGGTATGGATCCCCTTATTGTAAGGCCTCCCGAACTGCTTGATCTGAAACCATCCGCGGCTGAATAATTTAAACCGGTGGAAAAAACAGTAGCGCTTATCGTGGGAGCGTAATCGCGCTTTGTAATGGAGAAATTCATTTCCGCTCTATGATTGCTGATTGCGGCTTTCGCGAGCGAAGGATTGGAAGCGGTTATTATTTTCCATAATTTTTCATATAATATATCAGCTTCGTCATCAGAAATTAACGCAAGGCGCTGCAGCGCTTCTTCATAAACATTAAAGTCTACCGGCGCAAGTTCAATATTTCCAGTAATGCCGGTCAAATTTTTTAGCTTTGCGATATTCAGATTATAATTGCGCCGCGCCTGGTTACGCGAATTTTCACGCGATTCCTTGTCCGCCAGCGCTTTAAGATAATCGCCGTAATTGATCATTCCGTTTTCAAGCCTTATTTCCGCAACAGAAAAGCCATAGGAAACAGTCTGCAGCGACGCTTCCTCCGCCTCCAGCGTCGCAGATGATTCCAGCGCCGTATAATACGCACTGTCCAGTTCGTCAAGCACTTTGAAATATTCAGCTAACGCGTCCTTTCTTACACTCTCTGTCGCGATTGCGTTTATGGACTTTTGCAGAAAACTTTTACCGCCCTGAAAAATAATTTGCGTAACTGAAAGCGTTACTCCGGTACTAAATGTGTCAAAGGGATTTATAAATTCCCAATCCTTTAAATAACTCATTGATGCGTTATAATCCATGGAAACCGAAGGCAGCATGGAAAACAACTGGTTCCTTTCATCCAGCACGCTGCTTCGGATGGATAATTCATATTTCGCAAGAGACCTGGAATTAGCCAATGCCAAGACGCGCGCCTGTTCCAGATTAATAGTTTGTGCAAACAAGCCGAAGCTCACAATCAATGAAACGCTAAACAGCAGAATTAATTTTTTCATAAAACATTCCTTTAATAATAATTTAAACTTGAATTATTCATACCTCAGCGCGTCTATTGGATATAGGCTCGCCGCTTTGAGTGCCGGATAATAGCCGAATATAACTCCAACAAGAGCGGCGAAAATTGTGGAAGCGGCGACAATCAGCGGATTGATCGCTGTTGGAATCCCCGCGATTAACATAATTCTGCATACAAGAAACGCAAGTCCAATTCCTATAAGCCCTCCCATCAGGCTTAAAATTACAGACTCTGTCAGGAACTGGAATAAAATGTCGCGCTTACGGCCGCCAACCGCCATTCTGATTCCAATCTCGCGGGTGCGTTCCGTAACAGAAACCAGCATGATATTCATGATACCGATACCGCCTACCAGAAGCGATACCCCGGCAATCGCAGCCAGCAGAGTGGTCAGCGTCCTGGATGTCGCCGATGCCATATCAATCATGTCGGCCTGATTCATTATATCAAAATCAGCGTTGGCGCCCTGGGCAATCATACGGGATTCGCGCAGTATAAGTTCCGCTTCCTTCTGGGCGTTTTCCATATATTCTTTGCTTATAACGCTCATTATAATCATATTAATGCTGCGAGCGTTGTTCAGCCGCGTCATTGCCGTATCCATGGGAATCATTATAACATCATCCTGATCATTTCCGCCCATACCCGCGCCCTTGCTTTCCAGAATACCGATAATTGTAAAATAGTTATTACCAATCCTTATCTGCCCTCCAAGAGCGGATCCGGTTTCGCCAAAAAGGCTTTTTGCGGTCGTATTGCCGATAACCGCTACCCTGTTTCGCAGCGATAAATCTTCTTCGTCAAAAGCGTAACCTTCCTTTATTACCCAGTTTCTGGCGGAAAAAAAACCCGGTTCAACTCCCTGAATGGAAACCTGGGCATTTCCTTCGTTTCCGAAAACATTGGTGTTTGTCGAAACAACACCTGAAATGGCGGAAGCGAAACTTGATTCATTGCGCAGTTTTTCAATATCTTTTTTTGTAAACGAACTCTGCCTCATAAACATGTTCTGCCCGCCCCTGCTCATCTGCCGGCGCGGCATTATCTGAAGCAAATTGGTTCCCATTGATGTTATCCTGTCTTCTATGGCCTTCTGTGAACCTTCGCCGAGAGCGACCATGATAATTACAGATCCCACTCCTATAATGACACCTAACGATGTGAGAAGGCTTCGCATCCTGTTGCGAAGGATTGAGCGGAAACATGTATGTAAAAGCTGAATAATGTTCATTTAATCCTCCGACAACAGGGCGTGATCCCTCTTCCAGTTCGCAAGATCGTCTAACGCATTCAGCCTGTCTGTAACAGTTTTATCTGAAACAAGTCCGCCGTCGCGCAAAGTGATTATGCGCCGCGTGTATATTGCAAGCTCAGGCTCATGCGTTACCATGATTATTGTTTTTCCCTGTTCATTAAGCTGCTGAAAGAGTCCCATTATCTCAAGCGTCATTCCGGTGTCAAGATTGCCTGTAGGCTCATCGGCGAGAATAAACGCCGGATCGTTTACCATGGCCCGGGCGATAGCTACACGCTGCTGCTGGCCTCCTGACAATTGCGACGGAAAATGATCCATGCGTTCTGCAAGCCCTACTTCCTTCAGTGCAGCCACTGCCTGCTCTTTGCGATCGGATGCGGTCTGTTTGTTTTCATTCTTTTCACGGCGGCGGTAAAACAGGGGCAGTTCAACATTTTCAAGCGCAGTAGTGCGGGCAAGTAAATTAAATGACTGAAATACAAAACCGATTTTTCTGTTTCTAATATAAGCGAATGTATCAGAATCGGAAGTTGATGTTTCAATGCCGTCCAGGGTATAAGTCCCCCCGCTTGGCTTGTCAAGGCAGCCCAGGATATTCATCAGAGTGGACTTGCCTGAACCGGAAGGACCCATAACGGAAACAAATTCGCCCGCTTCCGCCGAAAAATCCAAACCCCGCAAAGCGCGGACAATAACGGCTGCCTCTCCCTGACGGCCTTCCATCCGATATTCGCGTTTAATGCCGCTCATTTCAATTACGGCCACTAGATTCTCTCCCGCACTATTACCTGAATACCTTCTATATTTTCAAGAGTTAGTATCTCTGTATTTGTACCGTCGCTGATGCCTGTCTGCACCTGCATCACATCAAGTTTGCCGTCCTGGCCGATATACCAAATATTTCGCATAACTGCTGCTGCCGTCTGGCCCTGTCTTCCGCTTCCGGAAGATTGTCTGCCGCCTGCTGCCGTACCTCCTCCCATGCCTCCGGCCGGCATCATTCTGGCGCCGCCGCTCTGGCCCATCATCAGACCTGTAATGCCTGTATTATTGTTTGTACCCGTTCTTCCCTGTTCCGCGGACTGCGTTCTTGCCTGGGTTCTGACTTCAATCGCCGCTACGCGCTGTTCATTACTCATGTTCACAAGACTTGCGTTAAACACCATATCGGAGATCTGTTCAGCGCTGAGGGAAGTGGGCTGGTAACGCAGCGCGGCATTTTGAATAATCAGAACATCCTGGCTGCGCTCAACGATAAAATCCACAGCGCAGGTCATGCCAGGCAGAAGAGTGCCATCCTGGTTTTCAACATTAATAATAACGGTATAGGAAACCATGCTGTTTGAAATTACTGGAACCATTCTTAAATTTTCCACTACTCCCGTAAACCTGCGCCCGGGAAGACTTTCCAGGGTAAAGCGCACCTGCTGGCCCCTGTGAATGGATGCAACATCAAGTTCGCCGACATTCGCTTCAATCTGCATTTCGCGCATATTTTCGGCGATAACAAAAATACTTGTAGAATTACTGCCTGAACCGTCCACTACCGTATCGCCTACATTGATATTTCTGTCCAGGACAATACCGTCTATTGGCGATGTAATATAGGCATATTGATTTATTTCAGTTTCAATAACCTTTAAATTGGATTCCGCAACCGCAAGGTCAGCCGCCTGATTATCAAGATTTGTTTTACTTGTCCTTAGTTCATATTCGGAAATAAGGCCTTTTTCCGCGAGCGCTTCCTGGTTACGGTAATTCAAAAGCTGAAGTTCATAATTGGCGCGTGCCTTTAAAACAGAAGAATTCATCTGTTCACGCTGAAGCCTGAGAACATCGGTATTAAGTTCTGCCAGAATGTCGCCCCTGTGAACGGTATCGTTATAATCAACCCGGACTCTTTCAACCTTCCCGCTCATGCGCGGAAGCACCTTTACCGTAGCGACAGGGTTAATCGTACCGCTTGATGAAACTGTGCGTTCCAGCGTTCCGCGCCTGATATTGGTAAACTCATAGGAAGCCGTTCCGTTTTTATTGTTGGAACATGAACAGGATAAAATTGCGGCAAATAAAACAAGCGCCGCGCTATAGTACGGCGTTTTATGCCTGACAAATTTAATTATCATATTAATTATTATTCCTCACTTAATAATTTTAACATTTAACCATATTTATGGTAACATTTTCTGTCTGAATTCTAACTGAAATGCGGACATTTTGTGTGAAATGAATTAAAGTATAAATAGCGATGAATATATTCAGTAAAAAATATACTTTGCCTGAAATTATCAACCTGGTATTGATCGGTATTATCGGTATAATTATTCTGCTGTTGGTTTCAGGCACTATATACGCGCTTGCCCGATCTCCTGATTCCAATCCTCTTTTTACCATGGGAAAATCAGATGCCGCAGAGGAAAATAACTCTTCTGTCTTTTTACCGTATGACGATATCAGGGTTTTTTCCGGTATCGGCCGTCTGCGAATCCCGCTTTCAAATTCATCAACCATGGTGCTTTCAATAGCGTTCCCGTATTACGCCAACGATATTTCTTTTACAGAAGAACTGGCCGCTAAAATCAATGACTTCAGGGAAATCGCCGTTTACTATTTCTCTTCGCTTCCTTCGGAAAAACTTGTCAATATGGATGAAGAAGCCGCCAAATTTGAAATTCTTGGTTTATACAATAATATTTTACGCCTGGGACGCATTGAAGCTCTGTACTTCACCGATATGATGATTATTGAGTAACGCAACTAATTTATTATATTTGTGTCAAAATTACGAAAGATGCAGCGGAGTAATTTACAGATTGAAATTTACGAACAGCTCCATTATAGACTAAAGGGAAAAAAGCTTTTAGAATGGAAATTCAAGGAGCGTTTTTTATGGAAAAGGTATCAGCCGCCCAGATAATTATTGCGATAATTCCGATTGTAGGAATTGTGATGGGGTCGGTAGTAGTTTTTTTTTACTTGCTGTGGAATCACAGGCGAAGGACATTGCTGATAAAAGCCGGGCAATACGGCCGGCCGGTTTTTGATTTATATTCATTCAGTCTTTTATCAGGTTTATTGCTGAGCAGTGTGGGTATCGCGTTAACCGTATTCTTATCAATTGTTGAAGGCAGTACATACGGTTTACTCGGCGGAATAATTCCGCTGTCTATGGGTATTGGTTTGCTTGCATATTATATGCTCAAACGCGCCGATAAACATAATGGATGATAAATCCCCGATTCCGGTTGGGGACTCAAGACCTCAATTGCGGGAGAGGGATGATGAAGTTGACATTAACGACCAGTTAATTGTCAGCCAGATTCTTTGCGGACAGAAGAATTTGTTCCGTCTATTGGTGCGCCGGCATGAAAGGGCTGTATTCGGAATGGGCATCAGCTTCTTCCGCAATAAAGAGGACGCTTCCGATTTTACCCAGGAAGTATTCCTTAAAGCGTACCGCAGCCTTTCCTGCTTTGAAGGGAGAAGCAGATTTTCTACATGGCTTTACAAGATTGCCTATAACACGGCAATAAACGAGGTAAACAGGAGGAAGGAATATCAAAGTCTTACTGAAGAAGACGCTGAAAGGTTGGTCAACGCAAATGATACGCCGGAGCGAATCGCGATTCGCAACGCCGCAAAGGAAGCTGTTCAGGAAGCGTTAAACGATCTTCCGGAACGTTTCAGAATCTGCGTGGATTTATTCTTTTTTTATGACAGGTCCTATCAGGAGATTGAGATTATTACCGGTTTTCCGGTAAATACAATAAAATCCCATGTGTTCAGGGCAAAGAAGCTTTTAAGAAAGAAACTGGAACTTTTAACAGTATATTAAGTAAGGGGAGTTAGAATGAATTGCGCCAAAGTAATGGATATGATTTATGAATTTTCGGGAAGAGATAACGATGTTTCAATGCCGCTTTCAAGCCAGATACAGGTCTGGCTTCATGCCCTTATGTGTCAAAACTGCGCCCGAGAGATAGAACGTTTTGAAATAAGTAAATCTGTTATGCGCAATGATTTTTTTCCGTCTTCGCCGCTTCATGAAGATTACATTATGGCAAGGATTACTTCGGCGCATGAGCATGAGGAAATTGCGGAGTCTGATGCTTACGCTGTTCCTGGAGGTATTTCAACGCGCAACTGGATTATAGCGGGCATTATTATTTTAATATCACTTTCTACCATATTCATTGGCTTTGATTTTCAGACGCTCGCGGATGAAACCGGTATATCCTTCCTTCTGCCCATCGGCATTACAGTAGGCATCATTCTTACCATCTACTGCGCCCTCTTTATCGGCAGCCACCTGAAAGAACTAACCGAACGTTTTGGACTTTAAATTAAATAATGAATTTTAAATAAAAAAAATGAAATGAAAAAAACTTTCTTTCTTCACTGCTATTTTCTATTCAATTTTTTTTATTCCTTTTATATTTTTTCCTCCTGTTCCATGGCAGAGCCTTCACGCACTGAATTCGCGCTTGGCACTGTATGCACTGTTACGCTCTTTGATAAGGGTAAAGATCAAATATATAATGATATTTTTAACAGGTTACGTGAAATTGAAAATCTGATGAGCGTGAACATTCCGTCAAGCGATATAAGCCGGATAAACGCCGCAGCGGGAATTGAGCCTGTGCAGGCGCATGAAGAAACAATAAAAGTTATAAAGCGCTCTGTTTTTTACGCTGAAGTTTCAGACGGCGCTTTTGATCCAACGGTAGGACCTGTTGTCTCTCTATGGGGAATTGTCAATGAAAACCAGCGAATACCGGATCAAACAGAAATTGATGAAATTCTTCCTCTTGTAAACTGGCGTAATATTGATATTAATTTGGAAGCCAATACTGTTTTTTTAAAATATCAGGGTATGGCTTTGGATTTGGGCGCGATTGCCAAAGGATACGCAGCGGATGAAGCTGTCGCGATTATCAGAAATACAAAGGTTAAACAGGCCATTATTGATTTGGGCGGAAATGTAATTTTATACGGAGAAAAGAAAGATAAAAGTCTTTGGAGAGTGGGCATTCAAAACCCTCTTGAAACACGCGGCATTATAACAGGAGTTGTACAGGTAAAAGAAAAGACTGTAGTAACATCAGGTGTATACGAACGTTTTTTTGAACAGGACGGTAAACGCTATCATCACATATTTTCTCCCTGGAAAGGGTATCCTTCAGACAGCGGATTGTTATCAGTAACAATAATCGCGGACAACTCCATGGAAGCAGACGCGTTATCTACTGCTGTCTTTGTATTGGGCTATGAAAGAAGCAAAACCTTGCTTGACTTATTTCCGGATACGGAAGCAATATTTATCTTTGAAGACATGAGTATTCAAACAACATCCGCGCTGAATTTAACAATTACTGATAAAGCGTATTTTTTAAAGTAATATAACAAGAAACGGCAGCCAGGAAATTATTATTACTGAAATTAAAACAATGTATCCGGCAGGTTTTGTCCGCGTTATCTGAACATGCGTCGGCCTTAATACATCATCACCCAGTTCCATCATCATACGGTCAATATCATCAATAAAATTTTTAGCGGTAATGCGATTTTTTCTGTTCATCAGAACCGAGAAAATACGCAATGATTTACATAGAAGCTCACCGAACGCACCGGGTAATATTAAATCCTGTCTGACAGTTACTTTGGACAGCATAACAAGCGCGCAAAGAGTAACAGCGCGGTGAATGCCCGCAGTAAGTGCGCCTGATGTGATTTTGATAGGACCGGCGGAAAAGATAACCCGCCCATAAGGAATTATAAGGTTAAACGCGATAATTGTGACAATTATAAAAAAAGATAATAAAAGATTAGTTTTTTTCCCCGAAAGCAAAACCAGAAAACAAAAGAAAATATACTGAATAACCCGATACTCAGTCCCTGGATTGAATAGCAATGCCGGTATAATAAAAATTCCGGTTATAAACAAAGCCCTGGCGCTGAATACATTTTCAAAAAAAGTCAGCCTCTTTCCTTTTATCCCTAATCCTTCCCCAATTCTCTCATATTTATCATCATTAATCTTTATTTCTTCTTTATTCCCTGTTCTTTGTTCATTGTTCATTGATAACTTCTCACCGCGATACCACTGTGATCTCTGCGCGAATATTTCACAAAACACTCCAAGAACAATTCCTGTAACAAGCCCTGATAATAAAAACACAGGAGCGATATATATAACGCTATCACGAAAAATAAAAACCCGCGCTAGTGCCAACTGCGAAATGTTGGAAACCATAGCGCCTACAGTCCCAATACCGATAAACGTTATGCGCTCCCGATCTGATAATTTATTATTAAATATTTTACGCAGAAAAAACATAATCAGCGCGGATAAAAAAGTCCCTGTCAGTGAAAACAGAAAAATATATGAAAACAGGGTTCCTGTAATTAACGCCTGCCCCAGAACCTTTATACAGATTAGAACCAGAAACGCGGACAGCGGAAAAATATCAATGGCAAGCATCAGGGGCAAATTGGCCAAGCCTATGCGCATAAATGGCATTGGTTTTGGTATTAAATATTCTACAGTGCACAGGAACAGGCAAAAAGCGCCAAGCAGCGCCAGATTTTTACTGTAAAGATTCTCGAAGATTATATTTTTTCTACCAGGCGATTGTATCGGCATTTTCGCTCTTTTTCCCTTCAATCATTAACAGAACATTATTTGGTAAACACGCAGCCCATTGTCCCTGCCTGAAAATTTTTCCTGCAGCTTCACAGGTATGGTTATCACACGGCGATGATTCCACCCACGCGTGATTTTCACTTATATTAATAATTGTTTCTCCCAGCGGCCCGTTTACAATCACAGTCTCCCGTGCATCCAGTGGAAAAAACCATTCGCTGTTTTGCCCTCTTACAAGAACCAAAAGCGCGTCCTGCGGCTTTAAATACGCGTTATATGCAGAGAAAAGAGTCAGCCCCAAAGCCATAGTAATAATGAAGATATCGGGTAATTTAATTTTAAGCTTCATTTGTTTTATTTTAAAAGATTATTAACTTGTTCGGCAACTCTTGTTGAAGGATCTGTCCGGGAGGAATGAATATTAACCGCAAAGGAGAAAAAGCGCATAAAGGAAAAAGAAAGCAATGATTTTGCAAATCAAATTACCTTCGCGGTTAATACTTAATTATGGTGAAGGTGTTATGGTTATATTACCGTTAAAGTTCAGATTACCGCTGCCGTCGTAAATACTTACCTGTACAACCTTGGTATACAGAGCATTGTCTGGGTCATCAGTATCGTCATCTATGGTTACTACCAGATAACAATTCGCACTTGAATCTTTCCAAATATAACCAGCCGGGAATGGAATGTTCCAGTGATACAGATCAGGATTAACGGCAGTATCATCATCTTCGGCAGGAACAGCTTCCCCAATTTTAACAGGATACGCTGCTGCATTATCGCCTTCATAGGCTTCAATTTTAACAGGCGTGGAACCGGAGTAGTGTAACATATCAATTTTACCGCCGTTAAGCGCGAAGGTTTCCATGCTTAAAGCTACGTAAGGATATGTACCGCTATAAGAAGAAGTTCCTCCTGCAATATTTATACCGATTGTACGCGCCCCATCTACAACCTGGGATATAAATGTAGGACGTCCTATACCATAACCACTGCCAGGCGTACCAGAGTACCCGTCATAATTATTTGCGCTTTCGTGATTAACGTATACTGTATGTATTGAATCGAATATCAACGCGTGGTTTACGGGATTTGTTACAGTAAATGTTGTCCAGCCTCCCCTTGCTACATGAGGCTGCAGAGTGGCTTCCAATGAATAAGGTGTATACGCACGGCTGGAAGGATCAGTTTTATTAAACCTGCGTAGGGACATTGTTGTATGTTCAATATAAAGAGTTTTACCTGTCTCATTTGTTGAACCATAAGGATTACTAAAAGTTATGGTATTCAATGGTCCAATTAAAAAGTTTCCAGCCTCATCAGATGCTTTATACCTGACTTTAGCACTTGAATAACCAACAGGAGTGCCAATATTATTAGTATTATAATGATTACTAAATATAAAAACCGAGTTAAAGAATGTTTCCCAAATAGACTTACTCGAGTTCATATTAACAATAATTCCGCCGGTTTCTGAAACCGCCCAATATTTACTGTTATTTATATTACCTGCTGTACCGGCAGGAATATCAGTGTAATAATATGATTGAGTAAAAACACCTGTTCCGCCCTGACCTATATAATAATAATTATCGGTATCGGAACCACTGTAAATATTATTATTATAAAAGATAATTACTTCTCTGTTTTCGGCAGTATATGCTTCAGGTAAACTTATTGCGCCTGACACATCCCCGCTTAAGTGAATCTGAGCTATAAAGTCATCATTTGTAATAATGTACTGCGCGTATGTAGTTTGACCTGAATAGATATAAACCAGTTCTTCTCTTATGACATTCAGTTGCGTTTGCGCCGAAAACCTGTTTGATATAAGTTCAATGGTTAGTAAATAAAGCCCGGGAGGCAATGCTAAAGTTCCCTCATTCACATCAGTTAATTCGATTATTTCCGGTATATCATTTATATTTGGATAACCAGGATTGGAATAATCGGTATAATTTGGACCGTAAACCGGTGATAATCTTAACCTATTTATATTGGTAGAAGTAATACCGCTGTTTTTGGAAATCGTCTGCGGCATCTCTACTTTAAAGGCAAAAGCACCGGGAACATCAGAAGAAAAAACGGGTAAAAGTGTTAAGTTTACACGTGTAATAAGACCGGGCAAAACATCTACTTGTTTTTCTTTCATTGCGACTAATATGTCACCGTCATAAGCTTCGCCGCGGACAGTATATCGACCTGAAGAGATAGTATGCGTCAGTGAACCATTCGCTACTCCGGAAAACGCCAGGTCAAAATTTGGAGATGTTCCGCTATAAACGCTAACCAGATAGGTAAGACCGGAACTGGATGGCGCCAATGTTCTTTCTTCACCGCCAAAAGTTACACTTAAGGTTCCAGGCTCACCGCTCTCTGAAGACACATCAAATAAATCCAAACAACCCGCGAACAGCAGAGTTGCAAGTAACGCAGTTATAATTGTTATTTTTCTCATTTCATTCCTCCTACCTTACAACCTTGAAAAATATCGTGGATTTATAAAAAACACCGTCTTTTACGACATCAAGCCTTATTGTATGAGGCACTGTATACGCGTAATTATAAGCAGATATAACTACAATATTACAATCTTCCCAGTCAGGATTACTGCCATCGGGTAACGGGCTAGTGCCATCGTAAGGAATTTCATCAACATACCATGAAATTGAATTGTTATCGTATACAGAATCAAACCCATTACTTTCTCCGCCTATACTAATTAAAAGTTCATTCGGCGCGGCTGTCGTATCATATCTATTGCCGGTAATTGGATTAGTAAGATGTGTTGATAGAATAATGGGGTTTCCATACGACCCTTTGCCGCCGGTACCATAGAAATTAATATTTCCATTAACCAGTTGAGCTGTAACGCTGGCCGCTGTTCCCATGAATTCCCATTCTCTATTAATAGTTACATAGTAATTTCTGGTAGAACCATCGTCCGCTGTAACTCTAATTTCCGCAGGTCCATCGCCGTACATCCATACTGAACCGGATGCCGGTTCAACTGATACCCCGGTATGAATGATTGACATTTCAATCCCGCCCAGAATCGCGCCAACAGGCGCTGTTACTGTAATGTTGCTCCCGCTGATAACGCTCTCAAATGCGCCAATTGAAAAACCGGTGATGTCCTTTGAGCTTGATTCACCGCATCCTGATAAATCCAATGAAATTGCAATTATCAGAACAATAAGTAAAAAAAGCGTCCTATCCATCTTTTTTTTCATTTTATTCTCCTTTATAAATATTTAAACAAGCTATGCCTGTATTACACAAACAAAACGCTCTGCAGGTATAATCAACAACCCCGCCGCAAACAACGAGGTATTAATTTCCATAGCGTGAAAAAACCTTTCATATAGATTTAGATGAAATATTCTGTAATTATAAATAAAATATATTTTTCTTAATAATCACAAAATTTATTAAAAAACTCCATTTATATATATAAAAGTATAATATCATTTAAAATAATAAATTACAAGATTTTTTTATTTAAAAATTATGCGAGGGGAGGGACTTGAACCCTCATGCCAAAGGCACCAGATCCTAAGTCTGGCGTGTCTGCCAATTCCACCACTCTCGCTTTTTCTTTTCCTAAATCATATCAATATTAGCCGCTCTTTTCATGTTTAATATATAAAATAGGCAGGTTTATTGTCAATACTGCGCATTATAGACTCAAGAATTGACCAATAATTGCCTTTTTGCTAATATATAATAATCTCAGGGCCGCTAGCTCAGCTGGTAGAGCAGCAGACTCTTAATCTGCGGGTCGGAAGTTCGATCCTTCCGCGGCTCAAAATGCTAAGTCTTTATGTTGTATTGACTTAGCGTAACAACTTCCCAATGAAAAGGTGCTGTAACTTACTCAATTTTAAAAAGTGGCAGATGAGCGGTAGACAGACTTGCGCCGCTTCTTTGCCTTTCCCCTTGGGGGGGTTGTCATGATACAGTCTTTCTCTGTTTTCCTTCGTGGTAACCATCCGTATTACTTAATAATTTATGAGAAAAAATACTTTTCAATAATTATTATATCCACATATATCATTTTCTGATAAAAATTCGATAAAAGCATTGCCATATAAATTTGTTTTCAAAGCATAATCATATTGCTTTGGTACTTCCTGTTTAAGTTCATTTTTAATTGGAAAAATATGTCAGTATTAATATTATGTCAATACATTTTAATATAACATTCTTATAGATATTGCGCATAACGTTCTTGCTTGAACCGTAACCGGCCGAACATGGCAGCGGGACAATTGCCGTTTATTATACGAAATAATTATAAAACTATGGGCAAATATCACGAGGATCTTGATAATCATTGCTCCAGTTAATTGTACTGCCAAAATATTTTTTATCAATTTAATTGAGGCTGTTCCAAAACTTTCGAACCGCTGGTTCGCGTTTTTGGAACAGCTACCAATTTATATGAAAAAGCAGGCGCAAACCGCAAACTTGCGGTTCGATGGTTCGATTAGACCGCTTTTTCAAGAGGTTGTGACAAAACTAACCGAGTTTTGGAACAACCTCAATTTATTATAGTATAATTTACAAACATTTTTATATATTTATTACTTTTCGTAATATTATATAAATTTTATTAATATTATTAAAACCTAGATTCCTTAGACATTCATTTTTGCAAATACTCGCTACTTGTCAAAAAGCGTTATTTATGATAAAAATAATTATAAGGGAAAACCCTTTCTTCTCAAATATACCATAATAAGAGGAACAATGTGGCTATTACAAAAGAGATAACACGTCTTGAAAAATCAAATGTTAGAATGAACGTAACTGTCCCAAATGATGTTGTGCGTTCAGAATATGAAAAAATGTTAAAAGATTATACAAGAGATCTGCAATTACCAGGTTTTAGAAAGGGAAAAGTGCCAAGTGAGGTATTGGAACGGAAATTCGGCGAAAGCCTCAGGAAAGAAGCCTTAGGGCGAATAATTGAATACTCATTAAAAGAAATATTTGAGGATGATAATTTAAACAGGTATGAAAAACCGATGGCCTACTCTACTCCGGAACTGGAAGGAGAGCCGAATCTGGATTTTGAGCAGGATTTACAATATTCCGTTACATACGATGTGTTTCCCGAAGTAAAAATAAATCAATGGAAAGATATATCGGTTGAATACCCTTATGCAGAGTTGGATAACGAAGTAATTAATAAGGAACTGGAAGAAATCAGGGAACGAAACGCCATTGTCATGGATCGGGATGATGACGCGGCATCTCAAACAGGCGATGTCGTAACAATTGATTACGAAGTGTACGATGACAAAGACACGGCTTATCAGGGTGTGGATTTAAACCGCAGGAATTTCACTTTTACTCTTGGCTCAAACTCAAGTACTTTGGATATTGATAACAGCATTACCGGGTTAAAAAAGGGTGAATCCAATGTGTTTTACAAAAAATTTGATGATGATCATGAAAACAAGGATATAGCCGGCAGAACCTGTAAAATAAAAATAACTTTAAATGAACTTAAAGAGAAAAAACTCCCTGATTTGGACGATGAACTTGCGCAGGATGTTGATGAGAAATACAGAACTCTCGAAGACCTTAAAAACAATATAAAAAACCGCCTGGAAAAAGATTTGGAAATACGGTTAAAAAGCGTAAAAATAAACGAGTTATTAAAAAAAATAATGGAAACATCGCCTGTTGTTATCCCCGAATCCCTGATTGAGGCGGAACTGGAAAGCCGCATGCGCAGTCTGGCGCAATATTACAGAATGGATTCTGATATGATAAAAAAGGTGATGGCATCAGATCCTGAATTCAGCGTAAAACAAAATGAAAGGCGCGAAACTGCCATTAAATCACTTCACTCGCGCATGATCATGGAAACATTAATGGATGAACAGAATATTCAGGTTACAGATGAAGATATGGAAAAAGAATATGAGAGAATAGCAAAAGATGTGTTATCATTGAATGAAAAAGATCCCGTGGATGAACTTACAGCCGAAAATATAAAAAATAAAATTGATGAGTTAAAAAATGACTTTAAAGAAGAAGATGTTTTTTATATGAAAGAAACGATCAAAGAACAGCGGATGAGAGAAACTTTGTTAGCTGAAAATAAATTTATTCCCGGAAACAAGGAGAATTATCTGGCTTTCATGTCAGAAAATAGTTAGATTATAATTATATGAGAAATAATAATTTTGGCGAAAAAATGAGTAACCTTGTTCCTATCGTGGTTGAGCAGACAGGAATGGGGGAACGTTCATACGATATTTATTCGCGTCTGTTAAAAGACCGCATTGTTTTCCTGGACGGAGATATTAATGATCTGTCGGCGGATTTGGTTGTAGCGCAGCTACTTTTTCTGGACGGTCAGGATACCGAGAAAGACATAAATCTTTACATCAATTCTCCTGGAGGTTCGGTTACGGCGGGGCTTGCGATATACGATACCATTCAGTATTTAAAATCGGATGTACAGACAATCTGCCTTGGGCAGGCCGCAAGCATGGCAGCTCTTATCCTTGCCGCAGGCAGCGCAGACAAGCGTAAGCTCCTTCCCTCTTCGCGGGTACTGATTCATCAGCCCTGGGGCGGCGCGCAGGGACAGGCGCGTGATATTGGCATTCAATCAAGGGAAATTATCCGTTTAAAGAAAATGACAATCAAATATTTCGCAAAGCATACAGGCAAAACCGTTGAACAGATTGCATCAGACATGGAAAGGGATTTATATATGTCCGCGGAAGATGCGGTTGAATACGGCGTCGCCGATTCAATATTAGTAAGAGAGTTAAAAGGAAGTAAAGATGGCGCGGCTTCGTAATGGACCGGAATTCTTTGAGAGAGTATGTTCTTTTTGCGCGAAAAGTGCTGACATGGCGCGCCGCCTTATCGCAGGCCCTAACGATGTTTATATTTGCGATGAATGTATCGAAGTCTGCCGCAAGATTCTAAGCGAAGAAGAACACGAACTTACAACAAATTTTACCGGCGACATTCCAACTCCGCGGGAAATAAAGAATTACCTTGATCTGTTTGTGATCGGCCAGCATAACGCGAAAAAGGCGCTGTCTGTCGCGGTGTACAATCACTATAAAAGAATAGCCAATCCAACTGTCGAAGGCGCAAACGAAGACGTAGAAATTGAAAAGTCCAATGTCCTTCTTATCGGTCCTACGGGAACGGGCAAAACATTACTCGCAAAAATTCTCGCGAAAAAATTAAAAGTGCCTTTCGCGATTGTAGACGCAACTACGCTTACAGAAGCGGGTTATGTCGGCGAAGATGTGGAAAATATTCTTTTAAAGCTTATTCAAAATGCAGGCAACAATATCGCGGCGGCCGAGCGGGGCATTGTCTACATTGATGAGATCGACAAGATAGCGCGCAAAGGCGAAAATATTTCCATTACCCGCGATGTTTCAGGCGAAGGCGTTCAGCAGGCGCTGCTTAAAATTATTGAAGGCACAATCGCCTCTGTACCGCCGCAGGGAGGCAGAAAACATCCCAATCAGGAACTGATACGCATTGACACTACTAATATTCTTTTTATCTGCGGCGGCGCGTTTGTCGGGCTGGAAAAAAATATCGCGCGGCGCGTTGTTCAGCATCCGCTGGGTTTTGGTGCCGGCACAGGCGGCGGGGAAAAATCCCTGAAGGAACTCTACGATGCCATGCATCCTGACGACCTGATACAATTCGGCATGATCCCCGAATTTATAGGAAGGCTCCCGATAACAGTCAGTCTTGAAGAGCTTAAACGCGATGATCTTAAACGCATCATTACAGAACCGCGTAACGCCATCGTAAGACAGTATCAGGCTTCCCTTTCCTACGATGATGTCAAGCTGGAGTTCACGGAAAGAGCGGTTGACGCTATCGCTGATATGGCAATTAAGCAAAAAACAGGAGCGCGCGGTTTAAGAGCCATCGTTGAAAAACTTATGACAGACATAATGTTTGATATTCCTTCGCACAAGGGCAGCAAGCATATAATCATAACGCAGGATACAGTTGAAAAATCCGAACCGCCGCAGATAATTTATCTGCAGCAGCAGAAGAGCGCATAACGCCGGCCGCGCGAACCGCAGACAAACGGGGTTTTACGTGAAGAACAGGGCAAAGGAAAAAAAAACCGGTTTGGGAAAGCTTTTTTCCGGATTTTTCACAAAAGGCAATTTACAGGGGTATCCTGAAACAGAAGAACTATCCGCCGAAGAGATGCCCATGCTCCCTCTGCGCGATCTTGTGCTTTTTCCCCAGACAGTGGTTCCGATTTTTATCACCTACAAGCCGGGCATCAGCGCGCTGGAAGAGGCAATAAGGCGGGATAACAGGCTTTTCGCAGTCTGTCTTAAAAAACACGAAATGCGCATAACGGCGGATGAGCCGTGGGATACCGGCACTGTCGCAAGGATAATCTCGCATCTTAAACTGCCTGATAATACATACCGCGTTGTTTTCCAGTGCGAATACAGGGGCGCGATACTATCTCTTACAGCCTGTGAAACATTTTCCTCCGTGCGGATCGCGCCTCTTCGCATAACAGGCCTTAGTGATCCCTTAATCCCTGAAGACCTTGGATTAATGCGAAGCGTTCAGAAATCATTTGTTCAATACGCCGAATATTCAAAAAAAATCAGCACAGATACCATCTCCGCCGTAGAAAGAACAGAAGATCCCGAGCGGCTGGCAAACCTTGTGTGTAACGCCGCTTATATAAAATCTGAAAAAAAAATCGAGCTTTTAAAAATCACAGACAGCCGCGAAAGGCTTCTTTCAATCCTTGAAACCCTCGAACAGGAGAATGAAATATACGGCATTCAGAAAAATATCTCCGGCAAGGTTAAGAGCCGGATGGATAAACGCCACCGCGAATATATCCTGAATGAACAGCTGCGGGAAATTAACAAGGAACTGGGAAAGGATAAAATAGAAGATGAATTTGCTCTTCTTGAAAAACG